>VTLG01016229.1_pt1 | contig 48934 bp, 64 predicted proteins | sample 4694571 | NCBI WGS metagenome assembly VTLG01 (sample SAMN12604809, study PRJNA352737) | marine metagenome | biome: ENVO:00000447; feature: ENVO:00000209|ENVO:00000569|ENVO:01000036; material: ENVO:00002151; isolation source: viral sequences binned using virsorter ... | reverse complement strand
TCGGTAATCTTTACCTCGGTCGCCCTTCGGGCGACTGGGGCATAGGGGTCCCAAGCCTAAGGCAAAAAGATAACGGGATTATTTAAACCCCCGACCCCCCTAAATCGGGCGGCTTTCTTCTAATTTGCGCAGTAAATTAGTGATTTGGACATATCATTTGATATATATTCAAAATCCGTTATATTAGTCCCATGTTCAACGCACCAGAAGAAGTGATCCGTGAAGTATTTGCTTTGGAGGAAGCTAAGAAGAACTTAGCTATCCGTCAAAAGGCACAGGAGAACTTCATGGATTTTGTGTTACATGTCTATGAGGGCTTTATAAAGGGGTCCCATCACTTTAAGGTGGCAGAGAAATTCGAACAGTTGGCCAAGAACCCTGGTTCCCGGATCATTGTTAACATGCCACCCCGTCATACAAAATCAGAATTTGCAAGTTATTTACTTCCTGCCTGGTTAATTGGCAAGAATCCGGCATTGAAGATCATACAAACCACGCACACCTCGGAATTGGCGGTACGCTTTGGACGTAAGGTAAGGAACCTTATGGAACAGAAGGAGTATAGGGAGATTTTCCCTGACGTGGAATTACGCGCGGATTCCAAAGCTGCCGGTCGGTGGGACACAGCGCAGGGAGGGGAGTATTATGCTGCTGGTGTAGGAGGCGCGATCACGGGTCGTGGTGCGGACTTGCTGATTATTGATGATCCGCATTCGGAACAGGACGCGTTATCGGATTCGGCATTGGACAACGCGTACGAATGGTATACTTCTGGTCCGAGGCAAAGGCTTCAACCGGGAGGCTCCATCGTGATCGTGATGACACGGTGGTCATTGAAGGATTTAACAGGAAAACTTATTCGAGCACAAACCGCGGATCCCATGGCGGACAATTGGGATATGATAGAGTTTCCGGCGATACTGCCGAGCGATAATCTACTGTGGCCGGAGTATTGGAAGAAGGAGGAGCTGTTAAAGGTCAAGGCATCGTTGTCGCTTTCCAAATGGAATGCGCAATGGCAGCAGAATCCGGTAGCCGAGGAAGGGGCGATCATCAAGAAGGAATGGTGGAACGTGTGGGAGAAGGACAACATTCCGCCAGTGAGTTATATTATGCAGAGTTATGATACCGCGTTTTCGAAAAAGGAAACCGCGGACTATAGCGCCATAACCACCTGGGGCATCTTTAAAAAAGACGAAGGGGGCCCCGACAATATTATACTTATGGACGCGCAACGCGGCAGGTGGGACTTTCCGGAATTAAAAAGTAAAGCAAAAGAGGAATGGAACTATTGGGAACCCGACATGGTACTCATAGAGGCAAAGGCCAGTGGGACCCCGCTCACGGACGAGCTTCGCACGATGGGGATTCCCGTGGTCAATTACACACCGAGCAAGGGTAAGGACAAACATACACGGATGCACATGGTAGCCCCCCTATTTGAATCCGGCATGGTATGGGCGCCCATGAAAAAATTTGCGGAAGAGGTGATCGAGGAGTGTTTGGCGTTTCCCAATGGGGACTACGACGATTACTGCGACAGTATGAGCATGGCACTTATAAGATATCGTAAAGGGGGATTTATTAAACTTGACAGCGACCTCCAAGATGAAGACCCTGTAGCAAGAGTACAACCTCGTATGTACTATTAACATGGGAGAAAAAACATGGAATGGTTAAAAGGTAGAATAAAGGAACCCTCAACCTATGCTGGTGTAGGGGTAGGTGTAATTGGACTGGGCATCGTGATCGACGAGCCGATCCTCATTTTTATAGGGATCGGAGCAGCGGTACTGGCTTTAATTTTGAAGGAGAAAGGGATACTCTAAAATGGCTTTGCCATTAATAGGAGGATTACTGAGTGCGGTTGGCGATATTGCTGGATCGTGGGTAAAAGGCAAGATGGAAGAGAAGAAAGCCTTAACCTCTATAAAAGTAGCAAAAGCAAAAGCCGAAGCAACGGTGTACGAGAAGCAGGCGACAGGCGAACTCGACATGGAGAAATCCCTGACCGACCAGATGGGAGGCTCCTGGAAAGATGAGGCGTGGACGATATTCTTTATTGCAGTATTGGCAGCGTGCTTTATACCTTGGACACAGGATGCAGTAAAAGAGGGCTTTGTATTTTTAGACGAAAGCACACCCGACTGGTTTGCTAACTGCGTCTACATATCTATTGCGGCGAGTTTTGGCTACCGAGTAGGGAAAGCCGGTATGGGCATGATAGGTGCGGTAAAAAATGGAAACAAGATAGCGACAAAAACAGTTAAGAAAAAGGGGAAATAAACCATGTCAACAACATTTAGTTGGGATAAACCAGTAGATCCCCTTGATAATATGAGACACTGGAAAATTAAAAAAAATAACGCTATAAAAGCCGAAATGAAAAGGTTAGGGATCACTAATAAGGATATAACAGGAGGACAGTATGATGATGGCAAGGTTACCTTTACCTATAAAGGTGATCCAAAAGGAGAGGTTACAAAGCCTCTTCCTGAAGATCATTGGACAAAAAAAGGAAAAGAAATGACTAGAGAAGAAGAAGCAGAAGCAGCTTTTAAAGAATTAGATCAACAGATAGAAGAGTCAAGACGTAAAAGACGTAGAAATATGGGCGGAGTTATGCGCCACAAACCTATAGGATTTAAAGGACAGTTTTAACAATGGAAAAAATAAAGAAGAAGAATCGGAACGGGCATTATAGATCAGGTTTTGGTATCCGTGTACCAGAGGATGAAAAAGCACTATCTAGAGTAACAAAAGGCTCAAAGATTACTAGAGAAAAAAACAGGGAACTACAAGCTGAAGACAAACAAAGATTAAAAGATAAAGTAGCTACAATGAAATCTTGGGATATAGAATTACAAACCGATGCCGAGGTTTGGCTTAGAAAAATAAAAAATGCAAAAACTAGAGAACAATTTGAAAAATTAGCACTTGCTTTTGATAAAAAGTTTGAAGCTGCAAGAGAAGTAAGAAAAAAAATGGGCCGACCGGGGGGGAAGAAGAAAGTTAGTGCATATGGAAGGAAATTAAGAGGATCTCATTCAAAGATTAGAAAAACATATAGAAAGGCAAGAGATCAAGACATTAAAGAGTATAAACAAGGCGGAACATTTAAAGGACATTTTTAACAAAGGAAAATAAACCATGGCAGAACGATTACCTCCTTCCCAAGTTGACACTCCGCTGCCAGGCGCAGGGATGCCGGTAGGGGAAGATCTGATCGAAGAGGTTGAGGTCGAGGAAGTCGAAGAGGAACCCTCCGAAATTACCGAACAAGAAGACGGGTCCGTGGTCTTGGATTTTGAAGGCGCGGTCGCGGAGGAAATGCTCTCCGAGCAAGACGCCAATCTAGCTGAAGCGTTGGACGAACGTGTGCTTATGGAGATATCAAGCGAGCTTATTGCCCGATATAAAGAAGATCGTGAAAGTCGCCAGGACTGGGAAAACTCCTATTCCGAAGGACTCGAGCTGTTAGGACTGAAATATCAGGAACGCGAAGAACCGTTCCGTGGGGCGAGTGGTGTCACCCATCCGGTGATTGCCGAAGCGGTAACCCAGTTTCAAGCTCAAGCGTATAAGGAATTATTACCGGCATCCGGGCCCGTACGTGCACAGATCGTCGGAGCAAATACCCCGGAGATAGAAGCACAATCCCAACGGGTGCAGGATTTTATGAATTATCAGATTATGCACGTCATGGAAGAGTACGACCCGGAACTGGATCGGCTTTTGTTTTATTTACCATTAGCAGGAAGTGCTTTTAAGAAAATTTATTTTGATGACAATTTGGATCGCGCCGTAGCACGCTTTGTGCCTGCGGATGATTTAGTGGTTCCATACAATGCCACGGATTTATATTCAGCAGCACGGGTGACGCATGTTATTCGTATGCTGGAAAACGAAGTACGGAAACTTCAGGCGGGAGGGTTTTATCGAGACATTGAGCTAGAGCCTTACGAACTGGATAATGAGTTACGTGACAAAGAACGTGAACTCTCAGGAATATCCAAAACATCCGTTGATGACGACTGTACTTTAATAGAAATGCACACCAGTTTAGATATAGCGGGATACGAACATAGGGATCCTATCGAAGGGGAGCTAACCGGAATTAAACTTCCCTATATCGTAACCATCGACTTGGAGAGCGCAAAAGTGCTTTCCGTTCGTCGTAACTGGAAAGAGGGCGATGAGTATTATAAAAAGCTACAATACTTTGCCCATTACAAATTTTTGCCAGGATTAGGGTTTTATGGATTTGGACTATTACATATGATAGGTGGCTTGGGTCGTTCCGCCACCTCCATCCTTCGTCAACTCATCGATGCGGGCACACTCGCCAACCTCCCGGCTGGCTTTAAGGCCAGGGGCATTCGCATTCGTGAGCCTGACGAACCGTTGTCTCCCGGTGAATTCCGCGACATTGATGTACCCGGAGGAGCTTTAAAAGAAAGCATTCTCCCTCTCCCTTACAAAGAACCCAGCCAAACATTAATGCAATTGCTAGGTTTTGTGGTGGATGCCGGGAGACGATTTGCGGCCATTGCTGACATGCAAGTGGGTGATGGCAATCAGCAGGCAGCTGTTGGTACAACTGTTGCTTTATTGGAGCGTGGCTCCAAAGTTATGTCCGCTATTCAAAAACGTTTACACTACGCTCAAAAACAAGAATTTCGTATGCTAGCCAAGGTGTTTGCAGAGTCGATGCCCCCAACCTATCCCTATAATGTCTGGGGAGCGGAGGCCTTTGTAAAACAAATGGATTTTGACGACAGGGTGGATGTACTCCCTGTATCCGATCCTAACATCTTTTCTATATCACAACGTCTAGCATTAGCCCAAACCCAATTACAATTGGCGCAATCTAACCCACAGATGCACAATATGTATGAAGCATATAGAAGGATCTACGAAGCTGTCGGTGTGCAAAACATAGAAGCTTTGCTCCCTCCCCCTCAACCACCACAGCCGACGGATCCTTCTATAGAAAACGCTCGTGCGATTATACAAGAGAATTTAATGGCTTTTAAAGAACAGGACCAGGACGCGCACATTGCAGCACATTTAGCGTTTATGAAAACACCCGTGGTAGGGTCAACACCAGCAATTTTTGCATTACTGCTTGCACATATCTGTGAGCATATTGCCTTTAAAGCGAGAGGAGTAGCGATGATGGAAGCGATGACAGCTACGCAACAAGCACAAGCAGCAGGGCAACCCGAACCTTTAATAGATGGCGAGTCTCGTGTAGCAGAATTAATCGCGCAATATACCGAAGAAATTTTTGCCGTCTTGATGCCTCCAGGAGGAGATCAGGTGGATCCATTAGTCATGTTGCGTGAAAAAGAACTTGAGATTAAAGCAACCGATATTCAACGTAAGGCTTTAGAGTTTGATAGTCGTATGGAATTTGAATCAGCTCGCGAGGAGGGTAGACAAGACTTAGCACGTGAGAAAATTGACTCCTCTGAGGATATTGCACAAATGCGTGCAAGGATAGCAAGGGAGAAGATACGGAAAGACTATAAAGTAGGAAACTAAGATGGCGAGAACGAATGTGGAGAAAGTAGAGGCAAGATTGAATACCCACGAAGCAGTATGTGCAGAACGTTGGAAAGAAACTATCTTACGTATACGACGTTTAGAACATATCATGATAGGTGGAGCAGGTACTATAATTGTATTGCTTGCGACTATGTTATGGAGAACAGTATGAAACGACCTAAAGGACTAGCAGGACAAATGGCCAGACAAATGCACACAACGAAAGGTGCTGCCAAGGGAATGCTTGTTCGTGCAAAGAAAATGAATGATGAAGAAGGTTTTAAAGTTGGAGGCGTTGGCATTGGAAAAACACCCCATATAGATATGAACCTTCTGGTGGATCCTTACACAGGAAAAAAAGTATATCCCGTGAAAGGGGACAAGGTTAAAATGTTTCAAGGAGGAGGCCCAGCTCATCATGGTCCAAGTAGCGGGGTGCGACGTTTAAGCGATAGCACTCACCAGGCACGCCCTCGGTATTTTGTCCGAGGAGGAGGAGTCGCGGTTAGAGGTAAAACTTATAGAGGAGTATCGTAAATGACAAAAAACGAACAAAAGGCTCGTAATTATTTTTATGATAGTAAAGGGTCAACGGATTATTCGGCCACCATGTCTTTTGAAGAATTTTTTTCACGGGTATGGCCAGGTATAAAAGGAAATGCAGAAGGAGGCGTAACCCTCCAATTTGACGAAGGCGAAGTCGCAGAAACCATGTTCCGTGGTGGAGCAGGTTTCAAAGGACATTTTTAACAAAGGAGAAAAACTATGAAAAAGAAAAAATACCAGCGAGGAGGCTTTGAGCAAGGCTTTCGTGCCAGGGAAGATGAATCCCTGGGCATGAGAACCGGCCCCGAACGCGCTAAACTCCAAGACATGGCGGCTCGTCGTGCTGACTCTTATGGTGCTTGGGGAAGACGCCCTAACCAGATGATTAATCGTCAAGATGGTGGGGGAACTCCGTCACCAGGGCCACGGCCGACGGCGAGTGGTGCCACTGGCCGTACTATTTCTGATGTGGATACATTGAAGATGCTAAAGGGATTTTTAGGAGAAGGCTCTCGTACTATTTCTCATGCGGATCGTAAGAGACTTGAGGAAATGATCAAATCACTTGAGAAAAAAGATACTCCTAAGCACAGAGGTACAGGCCCTAAAAACGCTAAAGGTGGCGTTGCTTCTTTTGATGTTGGTGGAACTGCGGAAGAAATTGCAGAAGCTAAGGCGAAACCTTCTGTTCACCAGCCCAAACACAAAGGAGAAGGGGGTCCGGATTTAACTGCCTCTAATCTTCTTCGCGACGGGTGGAGGATTGGTCGCATAGAAGGCGGTGACCGTCAGGAAGAACTGATGGAAAAGGCCGAAGGCGAATGGAATGTAGAATTTGAATCATTAATGGATAACCATGGCTCTGAGATTGATCCCGATCTTAAAAAGAGCCTGCGTAGTATGCAAGAACGATTTAATGCTAATTTCTTGGGTGGTGTGCAAAATACAGGGACTGCTACGGTTATTGAAGGACATGATTCTGCTAGTTCTTTAGGAGAAACCGACACAGCCCGTGGCACGGGAGCCGCAGTTAAAGGAACTGGATTTAAAGGAGTCTTTTAGTGGCGACAGATCCTGTCAGCTTTGCGTATGCGACATTGAAAGCAATACAGCAAAGAAAGGAATTAACCGAACAAGCCATTCTTGATGGTGGTCCCCAAAATATGGAGGATTATCGTCAATTAACAGGGGAACTGAAAGGCTTGCAATTTGCAGAGCGTGAGATTAAAGATGCTCTGGATAAATATGAGAAGGAAGAATGAGATGGCTAAAACACTTTATGTGCCCGACCATGTTGCCAAAAAAGGCAAAACAAAAGAGAAGATGAATGTAGAACCGTTGTATATAAAACCAGAAGCAAAGGTTTTGAATCCAACGTTAATCGAAAAGACGCTAAAGGAACGACTACCTCAGCCGACAGGCTGGCGTATTTTAGTGATGCCCTATATGGGGAAAGCAACCACGGATGGAGGAGTTTTTATCCCAGACGCTGCACGCGAACGGGAACAGGTGGCAACGGTTGTTGCCTATGTACTAAAAATTGGACCACTAGCTTATCAAGACTCATCAAAATTTGGTGAGAACGGTAAGCCCTGGTGCAAAGAAGGCCAATGGGTTTGCATTGGCCGTTATGCAGGGTCACGTTTCAAAATAGAGGGCGGTGAAGTTCGTATTCTTAATGATGACGAAATCATTGCCACTATTATGGAACCTGATGATGTTAAACATGTCTAGAAAGAAGAAGGCAACCGAGGAGCATTGACATGCAACAAGAAACTAAACTCGACGTCGGCGATGCCGAAGAAGAAGCTGTTGAGGTGGAATTGAAGGAAAAACCTACAAATTCAGAAGAACAGCTTAACCTCGTACCAAAGGAGGAAGTGAAAGAAGAACCCAAGGAAGAGGTTAAAGAAGAAAAGAAAGAAGAAGAGCTGGAAGAATACAGTACCGGTGTAAAGAACCGTATTGACAAATTAACAAAGCGTATGCGCGAAGAGGAGCGCCAAAAAGCCGCTGCTACTCAATATGCTAATAGTGTTAAAACAGAAAATGACCAGCTTAAATTACGTTTAAATAATTTAGATCAAGGATACCAGGAAGAATTTGGGGGACGGATAGATTCCCAACTCACCAGTGCGAAACGAGCGTTTAAGGATGCTCATGAAGCCGGTGATGTGGACAGAATGGTGGAAGCCCAAGAAGCTTTAGCCAATCTAACCGTGGAAAAAGGCAAACTTAAAAAGCCTATTGCTGCTAATGCAGGTACACAAGTTGCTGCTCAAACTGGGCCAGCTCCTGGGACTGCGCCGCCAGTTCAAGCTCCTGGAACCCCACAGCCAGCTGCTCCTCCCGACCCTCGTGCGGAGGCTTGGGCAGCTAGAAATCACTGGTTTGGTCAAGATGAAGTTATGACATATGCCTCATTTGGCATCCATAGGCGTTTAATTGAGGACGAAGGGTTTGACCCCCAGACCGAAGACTATTATGGTGAACTTGATAAACGAATGGCTGCCGAATTTCCTCATAAGTTGGGAAAACAGGCAGGAAACGGGGGAAGTCGCAAAGTAGCGTCCGCTGAATCTTCCAGATCCCGCAACAAAGGTGGACGAAAATCTGTGCGGTTAACGCCTTCACAAGTAGCTATAGCTAAAAAGCTGGGTGTACCGCTTGAAGAATACGCTAAATATGTGAAGGAGTAGAGAGATGACTGAAGAAAATAAAATGGAGAACACAGCTCCCAAAAAGGATACGAGAATAGATCGTGCTCAAGATACTCGCGAAAAACATGCACGCAAAGGTCCCTGGAAACCACCTTCTACCTTGGAGGCACCTGAACCACCTGAAGGATATATTCATCGGTGGATAAGGACAGAGGTTATGGGTTTTGATGACCGCAAGAACGTTTCTGCCAAAATACGAGAAGGGTGGGAATTAGTACGTGGCGATGAACATCCAGACTTTGATGCCCCAACTATAGAAGACGGCAAACATGCCGGCGTTATAGGAGTAGGGGGATTAGTGTTAGCCAGGATCCCTATTGAAATCGCGGAAGAGCGCAATAAATACTACCGGGATAGAACCCGCAATCAAATGGCGGCTGTTGACACCGAGTTAGCTCGACAACAACATCCGGCAATGGCTATTCATAAGCCAGAAAGAGAATCTCGTGTAACTTTTGGCGGCTCTCCTAATAAAAAAGAGAGCTGAATTTTAATTTGACCGTATGGAGATATAATTATGGCAAATATTAATGGAAGTTTTGGTCTTCGTCCTATCGCTAAGTTAGGGCAAGGAGCCAATTCAACCGGTAATGCTAATTATACAATGTATGAAATTGCTAATGGCAATACTAACGCCATCTATAAAGGTAGCCCCGTTATCCCGTTAACTACAGGATATATTGATATTGTGGGTGCTGCCGCAGGTGGAACTGTTAGTTTGGCAGGAGTGTTCATGGGTTGTGAATATGTGGCAAGCACTACCGGTAAAATGACTTTTAGTAACTACTGGCCTGGGTCAGGAGCAGACAGCAATCATCCAATTAAAGCGTATGTTGAGGATGATCCTATGGCGCTGTTTGTTATAGCTACTGATGCCACATGGACGAGTAAGGCAACTGCTATCGCTGATAGATTTAAAAACGCACAATTTGCGACAGCGACAAGCGGAACAACTGCCACCGGACTTTCTTCGGCGTCAGTTGATATTAGCACTGCTGCTACAACCGGCCCTGATTTTCATTTGAGAATAATGGGGTGGGTGGATGATCCGTCAAACGCGGATTTCACAGCTGCTGGTGTTGGTGTGATTGTTCGTCTTAATAATCACTTTAACTCACCGAATGGTTCTGCTAATGCAGGTACAACCATTTCGGTAACTGGCGTATAGGAGGTGAAATATGGCAATATCTAGAGCACAGCTCGCTAAAGAGCTAGAACCTGGACTCAACGCTTTATTTGGCCTTGAGTATGCTAGGTACGAAAATGAGTCCGCTCAAATCTTTGATACTGAGTCTTCAGAACGCGCTTTTGAAGAAGAAGTAATGCTTTCTGGATTTGGTGCGGCACCCGTAAAATCAGAAGGTACTGCGGTAACTTTTGATGATGCACAAGAAGCTTACACTGCAAGGTATAATAACGAAACCATTGCTCTTGCTTTCTCAATAACGGAAGAAGCTATTGAAGATAATCTTTATGATCGTCTTGCTTCTCGTTATACAAAAGCATTGGCAAGAAGTATGGCACATACCAAGCAAGTGAAAGGCGCTGCTACATTAAATAACGCTTTTGATAGCACTGTAACAGGTGGTGATGGAGTGGAACTTTGTTCTACTGCGCATCCATTAGTTAATGGTAGTACATTAGCTAATGAACCGAGTACAGCTGCGGATCTAAACGAAACCAGTCTTGAAAATGGTTTAATTGACATTGCTGGTTACGTTGATGAGCGTGGTTTAAAAGTTTCTGTTAAAGGCACTAAATTGATGGTTCCAGCGAATCTTCAATTTGTAGCGGACAGATTATTAGAATCAACCCTACGTCCAGGAACAGCGGACAATGATGTTAACGCTACCAGAAATATGGGAATGCTTCCCGATGGCTATGCAGTTAACCATTTCTTAACTGATACTGACGCTTGGTTTATCAAAACAGATGCTCCTCGTGGATTTATCCACTTTGAACGTCTATCTTTGTCTACCAAGATGGAAGGAGATTTTGATACAGGTAATGTAAGATTTAAAGCCCGTGAGCGTTATAGCTTCGGTTACTCAGATCCACGTTGCGTGTATGGTTCTCCAGGAGCGTAGTAACTAATTGAGTGGGGAGCTCATCTCCCCACTCTCTCGGACTAATTAGCTCTAGCGACTGGCCGAGCAGACGCTTACGAAGACTCTAGAGCAAAACCTTTCGTAAGGAGGTAAATACGATGGCGAATACACATTTTTCGGGTCCTGTATTATTTTCTAATGCACGACCTACTTTAGAAAACTTAAATATTGCAGCATGGCCAGATCAAACTATGTTTATAGATGATTTTTTGCGTGTTGCATTTGATGATGCAACAGGAGCAGATGTAATTCTTTGGACTATAGTTGAAGATTCAGGTGCTTCGGTTGATATAACTGCGGACGCACTTAATGGAATAGCTGCTCTTAATTCAACAGCAACTACTGAGGATGATGGTGCATCTATACAAGGGAATGAAATTTGGGGTCTGCCTTCAACAGCAGGTCAAAAACTTTATTTTGAAACTCGTATAAAAACAGCTGATGCAGATCAAATGGACATATTTGTTGGTGTTTGTGAAAACTTTGTTACAAATCCAGAAAATATTTTTACGTCAGCTAACAGGATTGGTTTTCAAATAGACGATGGGGATGCAACTCCTCATTTGATTACTGAATCTAGTGGAAGTGAAACAGATACTACGTTAACTGGCACTACTTATGATCTTTCAGACGATACTTTTGTAACTCTTAGTTTTGTTGCTACTAAAGGAACTTCTACAGATGTAGTAGAATTCTATGTTAATAGAACTAAAGTGGGGACACATACTACGAACGTTCCTACAGCAAACATGGCGTTAGCAGCAGGATCTGTTTCTGGAAATAATTCAGGAACAAAGATAACAAGTATTGATTATATCTGGGCTGCTCAAGATCGTGGTGTTAGTTATTAAGGAGGATAAAAATGGCTAAATCAAAAAAAGTCGAAGTAAAGGATCTTTTAGATAAAGCAGTAAAAAAAGTTTCTAAATCTTCTAAAGCTTCTCTTCCACGTCGAGGTAGCTCTGAATATAAAAAATTAGTTATAATAGGAAAAATAAAGGAGTAGGTTATGGCTGATACTGATACCAATACTGTCATTATGGATGGCCCTCAGAAGTATGTAGCTTCTTTTGTTCACACATATGTCGATGCCGGTGAAGGTACGCCCGTTGAAAAAATAGATGTTTCTGACTTATCTAAAAACCCTGTCAATGGAAATAATTGCATAGGAGTACGTATTAATAAGATTTGGTACTCTACTATAGGGTTAAGCGTTATAATTAATTGGTTTGCAACTACGCAAGTTAGGGCGATACAACTTCCAGAAGATTATAGTGATGTTTTAGATTTCTCTAGTTTTAGTGGATTACCTAACACAACTACTTTTGGTAGTGGAGGAGCAAACGGAGACGTGTATTTTGGAACAAAAAACGAAGGCGCTAATGATGGTTATACTATTGTACTAGAGTGTATAAAAGTATACGCTAAAGATAATACATAGGAGGTTATTATGGCCCGATTTAATACCGTTGTTAATGTTTCGGCGAGAAATGCCAACAAAAGTAAACTTAATCCTGATGGTAAATCTTACGTTTACATGCACGGGGGAGTTCACTCCCCCGATGCACGTTCTAAAAAACGTTATAATGTAGGCGGAGGAAACTGGATACAAAAGGCTAATTTAAAAAAAGGAGCTTTCACCAAACAAGCCAAAAACGCTAATATGAGCGTTCAAGGTTTTGCTAATAAAGTGACAAAAACCCCTGGGGATTACAGTCCTACAACGGTGAGACGCGCACGATTGGCACAGACCTTTAAAAAGATGGCGAAAGGATAAATAGATGGCAACTTCTGGTTCTTCTGACTTCAACCTAAATATGGCAGAAATAACCGAGGAAGCTTTCGAAAGATGTGGTTTAGAGCTTCGAACCGGTTATGACGCCCGTACTTCTAGGCGTTCTTTAAATCTTTTGTTTGCTGAATGGGCGAATAGGGGTTTAAATCTATGGACAGTGGAAAAACTGACGCAAACCGTAGCGCAGTTATCTACTACCTCTTCTATTGCTTCTTATCCTGTTGGCACTATTACTTTAAATGTAGGGGCTTCTGCTGCTTTTACTATTGGAGAAACGCTTACTGGAAATTCAACCGGAGCGACAGCAAACCTTATTACAAAACCTACAGCTACGACGATGACCATTACTGTTCCTGTAGGGATTTTCACAAGTGCAGATACTGCTTTATTAGGAGGGACAAGTGCGGCTACGACGACGGTTACATCGACTCCTAGTTTAGAAGATGCTCAGGCAACGGTTGATATATTAGAAGCATCCGTTCGAAGAAGTGGATCCGACACCATTATTTCTCGTGTGAGTAGAGGCGATCATCTGGCAATTTCCGATAAAACAAGTCAAGGAAGACCTACGGAATTTTATATAGACCGTTTAATTACTCCGATCCTTAATATCTGGCCTACGCCAGAAAATTCAACGGATCAATTGATTTACTATCGTGTAAGACGTGTCCAGGATGCAGATACCAGCATTAATACTGCCGATATTCCTTTCCGGTTTTTACCGTGTTTGGTAGCGGGTTTATCCTACTATATAGCTTTAAAAAAGGCTCCGAACCGTGTGGCAGGATTAAAAGTTATATATGACGAAGAGTTTTATAACGCGGCTGCTGAGGATAGCGAACGTGCTCCTTTGCGTTTAGTACCGTCTTATTCTTCAATGAGGGTTTTGTAAAATGGCTAGATTTGCTTCCGCTAAATGGGCCTTGGGAATTTCAGATAGGTCTGGGAGAGCGTATCGTTTAAAAAATATGATTTTAGAATGGAATGGGTCCTTGGTGGGACGAGATGAATATGAACCGAAACAGCCTCAATTGTATCCGAAGCGTGTCAAATCTGATCCTCAAGCTTTAAGGATTAGTAGAACGGATAGGACGGAACCTCCTGTGTCTGTCTTATTAGGGTATGATTCTTTTAAGTCCGGAACTGCGGGTTCTACTACGATTACCGTTCATCAGCCAGGACATCAAAGAACCACCGGTGATACGGTGCGTTTCCGTGACGTTCTTCCTTTTGATGGCTTTACGGAGAGTATGCTTGAAACAGCGGCAGGTTTTACTATTACGGTGATAGCCGCTAGTGGTAGCGAAATTCAATCTAATTATTATACTTTTACAGCAACTGGTGGAGAAACAGCTACTACTGGGGATGTTGAAGGAGGAGGCGGGGAAGCTTCGGCAGGTCCCGTCACAGTGGAGGCATAATGGCATTTACATTTACAACTTTAAAAACAGCAATTGAGGATTATACCCAAAATACGGAAACAACATTTGTTAGTAATCTTAGTCGTTTTATTATAAACGCAGAAGAACGCATTCTTAAAGAGTGCCAATTAAGTGATTTTAAAAAATATGTTGCTGGTGCGATGAGTGCGTCTAATAAATTTTTGCAAAAACCAACGGATTTTTTAGCTCCTTTTTCCCTAAGTGTTATTAACAGCTCTAATAATGAGTTTTTACTTTTTAAACACACCACATTTCTTCAGGATTATACTCCGGATCCTACTACTACCGGGGTTCCTTTGTATTATGGTGATTGGAATGACGAAGCTTTTATTCTCGCTCCCACTCCTACCTCAGCTTATAATACAGAATTACATTACTTTTACCGTCCACAATCTATTACAGCCACTACGGATGGAACTTCCTGGTTAGGTACTAATGCGGAATTAGCCTTAATGTATGGGTCATTAGTAGAAGCCTATACCTTTATGAAAGGGGAAGAAGCCTTATTAAAGGTGTATAATGAGCGTTATATGGAAGCGCTTAATTGGCTCAAAAACCTTGGTGAAGGAGAAAACACACGAGATCAATATCGTTACGACGAAGTACGAAGGGATGTTAATTAGTGTTTAAGGTAAATGGAGCCGGTGATGTAGGAAACGTGAATATTTATACCTCACAAGAGGGAGGCCACAGTGCAGAAGATATAGCTGATATGGCTTTAAATAAGATCATGATAGTAAGTAAAGATGCTCCCCCTGTTATACGAGATCAAGCGATTGCTCATCGAGAAAGATTGAGAGAAATTCTTATTTATTATATGAATAAGATGGCGCAAAGTGAAAGAACAACTCTTTGGGCCTTATTACAAAAACAAGGTCATGGAGACATGGCCGAAATAATAAGGAGATTATAAAATGGCCATAGTACAAGCAATGTGTGGTAGTTATAAGAAGGAAATTACTGCCGGAATTCATTTTTGGATGAGTCACTCTCGAACGGGTGCTGTTTCTATAGCGGCCGATACTTTTAAAATAGCTATGTTTACTTCAAGTCGAACTGATGCAGATCAGGATTTAACAGGCTATACAGCTACGAATGAAGTAACCGATAGTGGAGGAGTGTATTCCGCTGGAGGTGCGGCATTAGCAAGTGTAACATTAGGATTAGCCGATAATTCAGGAGGCACAGCGGCTGCTTTTTTAGATTTTGCAGATACAACCTGGGCATCTTCTACTATTAGTAATGCTCGTTGTGCAATGATTTATAATTCTACATTAAGCACCGCAGGAACAGGGGGCGATGTTAATCATGCAGCGTACCCAACGGTTGCTGTATTAGATTTTGGTGGGGATAAATCTTCAAGTGCTGGAGATTTTACCATTCAGTATCCTGCTAATGACGCAAATAACGCTGTTATAAGAATTGCATAATCAATGGCCACAACCTATACAGGTTGGGGCAGATATAAGTGGAGTAGTGGTCCCTGGGGGCAACAACTAACCACTGAGACTGTTTCGGCGACAGGAGTTTCAGCAACAAGTGCAATTAGTAGTGTGACCGTTGTCGCAGTACAAATTGTAACGGTGACAGTTACTTCTGTTAGCGCCACGACGGATGTCGGCGATACCGGATGGGGCCGTTCTACTTGGGGAAGTGCCAGTTGGGGAGCTCCGATTGGCGTTACCGTTATTGAAGGAACAGGGGTAACCGTTAGTGCTACAGGTGTGGTAGCAGCAAGTACCATTTCAAATGTCAGTATTGTTGAAGGTGGAGGAATTACGGTAGGCATTAGTTCTGGCGTAGAAGCTAATGGTCTTATTGCAGATATTACAATTGCCCAGGTAGTTGTAGAGGTAACTTCGGTAGAAGCGGCTTCTACCGTAGCGAGTGTGGATGTCGCTTTAGGGTTTGGAGTAACAGGAGTTGAAGCGGTTTCAGCTCTAAGCAGTGTAACTATTGGCGAGGGAACAGGAGTAACGGTTAGTGCAACAGGAGTTGCCGGGGCTTCCGCTTTAAGTAGTGCAACTGTTACAGATGGCACAGGAGTAACTGTTAGTGCAACGGGTGTTTCTACAACATCCCATATTGGTACTGTTAACGTTCCTGATGTAATAATAAGTGTTACAGGAGTAAGTGCAGAAGGAATTGTTAGTACTGCAACAGTGTGGTCTATTATAGATCCTTCGCAAGATGCTGGTTGGAGCGAGATTAGCACAACACAAACTCCTGGTTGGACAGAAATAGCAGCATAGGAGAAAAACATGGCTTCGACATTTACAACAAACTATGGAATAGAAAAAATTACCACAGGAGAACAATCAGGTACCTGGGGCACAACAACAAATTATAATGTAAGTATTTTAGATAGAATTGCTTCTTACGCAGCAGTAGCTTTATCCGATGCGTCTACAGCTACACTAACAGTAAGAGCGGCGTCTCCTACAGATGGAGCAGACAATGTTCAGAACGGTATGTATCGAGTTATTAAGTTTACAGGAACATTAAGTCAACATTGTACGGTTACTGTAGCTCCTGCTACTACAACAGCATATTTTATGATCCAAAACGCTACTTCAGGAGGGTATAACGTTGTTATGGCCCAGGGTAGTGCGGCTCAAACAGTAACAGTAGCAAGTGCTAAAGCTCAAATATTATATTGCGATGGAAGCGATGAGGTAATCTCTGTTTCCGATTTATTGGATTTAGAAACATTTGATAATATTTCTATTTCCGGGAATACTATTTCTAGTACAAACAGTAATGGAGATATAAACTTAGCTCCAAATGGTACCGGAGATGTGGTACTAGATACGGATTTAATAAAAGTAGGTGGTGGTTCTGAAGTAGGGGTAGTTACTTCTAATGGAGCTTACGATCTTACTTTAGAAACGAATTCAGGAACTAATTCAAGTAAAATCACAATAACAGATGCGGCTAATGGAGATGTTTCTGTAATTCCAAATGGTACAGGAGAATTGGTGATTGGAAGTGGATCCGCTTCTGGCAAAATAACTTCTAGTGGTGCTTATGATCTTGAATTAGATACTTATGGAGGAACAAATTCTGGTTCTATTGTAATTACAGACGGAGCTAATGGAGATATAACACTAGCGACTAATGGAACAGGTGCTATTCTCTGTTCTGATGATATTCTTCAACGACCTATTTTAAAAGACTATGGTGAAGTTCATAATGCACTCGGCGACACAGGAGGAGGGACTGATGATATTGATTTAGCTGCTGGTAATGTTGTATCAGCTACAGTATCAACAGGAACACAGACATTTACTTTTTCAAATCCTACTGCTTCTGCTAATGGTTGTAGTTTTACATTATTATTAACAAATGGGCAATCACAAGGTGCTATAACTTGGCCTGGATCAGTAGATTGGGCTGGAGGTACTGCTCCTACTCTTACTGCTGCGGGAGTAGATATTTTAGTATTCACTACTATAGATGGCGGAACTATATGGCATGGCGCTGTTGCAAGTACGGATAGCAAATAATGGGTACAGGCAGCGAAAAGAATAATTGGTGGGCAGCAGCAGGAGCTGCTGCTGGTGGCGGAGATGTTACTTATTTTGGTGATGGCTCTGATGGTACTGTTACTTTTGATGGATCAACAACTGATGGTATGAGTGCTGGTGCATCTAGTTATGGGCATTATTTTATAGATGGTGGTACAACTAAAGGATATCCTCTCCCTTTATCAGATGAAACCGATAAATTTTATGAAATAACAGTTGCCAATAAGAGTGGCTCTTATGATGGAGATATGGCACTTAAACAATATTCTGGATTAACCATTGATGCTGATTATATTCTAACTACTGACCAACCATGTGCAGGACTAATGGTATTGGTTGATGGAGATTGTACTATTAATGGTTGGCTGTCTATGACAGCCAGAGGAGCAAATAGAAATCCTACTGGTGTTGCTAGTGGAGGACTTGATTTACCTGTTAAGCCATCTGGTGGAGGATTAGGAGAAGATTTATCTGGAGGAGCAGTATTTGATGGGTGTGGTACAGCAGTTGAAGCATTAGAAGGAAGTTTTCCCAATACAGGAACAGGAAGTTTATTAAATATTCTTAAAGTAGGAATGCCAGCTAGTTCCGATAATGATAGCAATGATGGAACATTTAAATACCATGATGGAAAAGATGCTGATAATTATACAGTAACTTCTAGTTGGGGTGCGAGACCGACTGATTGTGGAAAATCAGGAGAAGGTGGTGCTGGTGGAGGAAAAAGCATAGGTATGTTAGGTGGTGCTGGCACTTGTTTTTCTGGAGGTTCAGGTGCTGGTGGAGCTTATGCAGGTCAAGACTGTCATGCAAATAGTTACGGAGGAGCAGGAACTACTGGACAAAATAGTGGAGATTGGTCTAATGGAGGAGGAGCAGGAAATCCTGGTGGTGCTGCACAAACTTATTCAAGCTATCAAGCAGTAAATGGAGGAGACGGAACGGGAGGAGTAATAATACTTTTAGTTTCTGGAAATTTAACTATTGGTGCTGCTGGAGGAATATATTGTCGAGGTGTCGGAGGAGCAAGTGGCTGTGGAGGAAATTCAAACAGAGGAGGAAGCTCAGGTGGAGGAAATATGATTGTGGGATACGGAGGAACATTAAGTAATAGTGGAACCATAGATTGTGGTGGAGGATTTATTTCAATTGCTGATAACTGTGATCAAGGCAACATGGGTTCTGGGAACCAGTATTTGAGCGTTCCAACTGGAGGAGATGGGTCTACCCAACTTATTAATTTAAACGCATAAAGGAGGCAATATGCCATATTTAAAAGTAGAAAGTGGAGCAGTTACAAAAACGATTCCTAATATTCGTAAAGAATACTCTAATGTTTCTTTTGTTGGTGGTACACCTAATCAGGAATTTTTAGATTTACATAAACTAGTAGAGGTAACGCCTGTTACTACTACACATCCCAACGATAAAGTGGAAAATGTTACTCCTTATAAGGATGGTGATAAATGGTATACACAAAAAGTTACTGCTTATGTAGCACCTTCTAATTCTCCTGTTACTACGGAACAAAAATGGGAACTGGTCAGATTCCAAAGATTTGAAAAATTAAGAATGTGCGATTATGTAGCATTAGAGGATTCGCAGGTATCTAATAAAGATGCGTGGAAAACTTATCGTCAGGCATTACGAGATGTTCCTGCAAACAATGCTGATCCTGATAATATATCATGGCCAACTGAACCATCCTAATTAGAAAGGAAGCTACTTGTGCCTCTTGCTAAGATTGTATTTAAACCGGGTGTAAATCGTGAGACCACTTCTTATGGAGCCGAAAATGGATGGTATGATTCTGACCTTATTCGATTTCGTAAAGGTCGCCCAGAGAAAATGGGTGGTTGGTCACGGTTAAGTAGCACGGCTTTTGAAGGAACGGGACGTTCTCTCCATGTATGGGCCGCTTTAGATGCCTCTAAGTATATGGGTCTTGGAACTGAATATAAATTTTATGTGGAAGAAGGGGGAGCCTATAATGATATCACCCCTGTCCGTAAAACGGTTACTCTGGTCAATAATGCTTTTACTACTGATGCTGCTGCTTCAGGAATTATTACTGTTACCGATGTAGGTCATGGAGCCGTTGTTAATGATTTTGTGATATATAGTGCCGCCACTGCTTTTGATGGCTTAACAACTGCGGATCTTAATAAAGAGCAACAAATTACCCAGGTTATTGATGCCAATTCCTATAAAGTGGACACGGGAGGAACCGCTAGTTCTGGCTCGGTAGCAGGCGGAGGTTCAGCGATATTGGCTGAATACCAGATTAACACAGGCTTAAATACCGTGGTTTCCGGTTCTGGTTTTGGAGCTGGTTTTTGGGGAGGCGTGGTTGCGAGTTATTCGGCTACGACATTAGCTTCTGGCATTAGTGACTCTGTTACTTCTATTCCTTTGACCGATGCGAGTGATTTTGAGACCGCTTCGACGACTCTCGATGGTGATATTACCGTTTTTAGTGCTTCTATTGATTTGATTGATGCTTCTTCTTTTCCCGACATTGGCACTATTAAGATCAATAGTGAGTATATTCGTTACGGGACAAAAACAGATAATGCCTTGTCTGATCTTACTCGGAATTCCGATGGGTCAAGTATTGCTGGTCATGACAGTGGTGATACCGTTACTTTTGTTGGCCTTATTAATATTGAAGATGAACTTATTATTTACACCGGAAAGACTACGAATACTCTGGATACAGGAGTTGTACGTTCAGCTCGTGGAACAACGAATGTTGCCCATTCCAGTGGAGTAATAGTCAAAGAAGCCAATGATTTTATAGCATGGGGAAAGGGTGCTTTGACAACCGCCTCAACAGGACAGAATATCCGTTTATGGTCCCAGGACAATTGGGGAGAAGACTTGGTTTTCAGTGTGTATGACGGAACACCGTATTATTGGGATAAAACCCTTGGTCTTACTGCTCGCGGAACGACGCTTGCTTCTCAAAGCGGATCTTCGGATGCACCGACGATTACCAGGCGTGTTATGGTTTCCGGTGCGGATAGACATGTTGTAGCTTTTGCGTGTAATGCTCTAGGAGCCACCACGCAGGATTTATTAATGGTGCGTTGGTCTTCACAGGAAGCACCTTTTGATTGGACACCCACTGCTACTAATACTTCCGGATCACAGCGTATTTCTTCTGGTTCCGAGATCATTGCTGCCCAGAAAACCCGCCAGGAAATCTTAATCTGGACGGATGCCAACTTGCACGCTATGCGTTTTGTTGGTCCTCCATTGACTTTTGGTTTTTCTTTACTAGCAAGTAATGTTTCTATTGTTGGTCCTAACACCGTTATTACCATAGGTGATCGTGTGTTTTGGATGGATAGAGAAAATTTCTATGTGTATAGTGGGCGTATTGAAGTTATTCCTTGTACGGTATTGCGCTATGTTTTTGATGATATTAATCTTAACCAGAGCTTTAAGTTTTTTGCTGCTTCCAATCGTATGTTTGATGAAGTGTTCTGGTTCTATGTTTCTTCTGGTGCAACCGAGATTGATCGCTATGTAAAATTCAATTTTGCAGAAGCAACCTGGGATATAGGAACCATGGTAAGAACCGCTTGGGTCGATTACGGTATTCATGATAACCCCAGAGCGACGGGTGCTGCTGGTGGTAATGAATATGTTTATATTCAGGAAACAGGAACCGATGCCGATGGAGAAGCGATGTCGTCTTATATCCAATCGGCTGATTTCGACTTAGGCGATGGAAATGAGTTTATGTTTATTAATAGGTTAATCCCTGATGTGGATTTAACCGGAACCGATGCGAGTGTGGATTATGTAGTAAAAACAAGGAATTATCCTGGAAGTTCTTTGAGTACAAACTCCACTAATGCTGTAACATCCACCACCGATCAGAACTTTTTAAGAGCACGTTCTCGTCAGGCTGTTATTCGTATACAAAGCACAACAACAGATGTAGCATGGACACTAGGTGATTTACGCCTAGATGTGCGGCCAGATGGGAGACGCTAATGCCTTTTAAATCAAAAAAGCAGGAAGATTATTTAAGAATTAACGAGCCTGAAGTATATAAAAGATGGAAAAAACGATACGATAACGGAGGACTAAATAAGGAGGCTGCTTCTGAAGTATCCTTTACTCCGACTCGTCAAGGAATAAGAGTATTAGATTTAGAAGGGGGAACCACGATCCAGGGAAATATTCCTTTTATGCCGAATCAAGATGCTTATGCGGCTATTGAGCAAGAAGTCTATGTCGATAAGGATAAGAGAGTGTATGTAAGAGCTTGGGACAGAGAAGGAACAGGAGGAGCTGGTGTTGGCGCAACCATGGTGGGAGATAATTGGAGCATTGATACAATGCACGGTAATGGAGAAACAAACATTTCAGGAAGATTTGTAAAACGGTTTAACAAAGGCGGTATGAATGGATGTCCTATGGATGGGGCGGTGATAAAGGGAGGCACAAAGATTAAGCCGGATCGTTACACACATGGAAAAAGGAAGGTGTAATGGCAAAACTTCTACAACATAGCTTTGCCGATGCTCCTGAACCTTATGATGCTGTCGCTCTGCAAAGAATACTGAGAGATATTGAAATGGCATTGACCTCAACGGAGATGCCAGGAGTCGTGGAAGGGCAGGATGAATCCCGTTCTGTAACATGGTTTATGGAATAACATGGCAAATGCCTTCAAAAACATCGCAACTTTAGTGGCTGGCACCTCAGATACCACAATATATACAGGGCCAACTGCAACAGAAGCTATTGTCAAAAACATAAATCTGTATAATAATCATAGTGGTACCGTAGATGTAATTGTAAAAATTACCGATACGTCTGCTAGTACCACCGTCATAGTACAAAAAGAAACAATGAGTGCTGCTGGCGAATCGTCACTCACAGGTCCTTTCGTCCTAGAGGAAAGTGATACGCTTCAATTAAATTGTGCTACCGGAGGAGTCATTTACGCCTTCGCTAGTGTTTTGGAGATATCGTAATGCAAACTGAAGGACCAAAATATACGGGAGAACCATCCCTTGAAGCTCTTGCCAACGGACTAGGAACATTAGGCCGTTATGGCGATGACTATATGGTTCATGCGGCACACGGAGAAACCGTGATCCCCGCAGAAATTTTAGCCGCCAACCCCCAATTAAAACATGATTTATTTAGACAAATGCGTATGATGGGTATTAAAAACCCTAATCGTTATGTGGTTGGTAATGCGTTGAACTCTATTAACCCTTTAACGGGTCAACCGGAGTTCTTCTTTAAAAAGATTTTTAGATCATTAAGAAAAGTATGGAAGAAAGTAGCTCCTATTGTCGTTCCTATTATAGGAAACATGATCGCTCCAGGCATCGGCGGACCCATAGCCTCGGCTCTTATGACCAAGGTCCAAGGAGGAAACTGGGGAGACGCCCTGAAAAGTGCGGCAATGTCATATGGAGCGCAAGCATTAGGTAGTGGTATAAAAAGTTTAGCCCAAAGTGGAAAATTCTTTACCGGAGCTGATAGTATGTGGGGTGGCTTAAAAGCAGGAGTTTTATCTCCTTTTGAAGCAGCTGGTAATCTATTCTCTTCTGGGCCTGCTAATCCATTAGCACAAGGTATTTTTGGACCACGAGGAGCTGGTTTAATATTTGATAGTGCAGCAGGGGATTTAGGTAAGAGCTTTAGTCCTTCTGGTGCAAGTTGGGGTAGACGTGCAGTAGATACCATGTTCCCTACTTATCAAAGTGGGATGCCCACTACCCCGACACATGACATTAGAGGAGCCGACCAGTATGCCCGAGTTACTGGCCCTGAGCGGGTGGTAACGGAAGGTTCAGGATATGGACGACAGACGGTACCAAAAACAGATTATGGGGCATATCCTGGCGGGGGACAGGGACAGGGAGACATGGCCCGACAAAATGTTACCTATACCGATCGAGGTATACCCACTAATGAAGCAGGAACAGGAATAGGAGACGAATTTAAAACAACAGGCCCTGACACATCCAAGTATGTGGATGACGTATATCATGCTCAAGGAGTTCCAGAAGTAAGAACTGGCCCTAATATGCTTGAAAGAACGATTGGTGATAAAGCAGCCAATGTACTTTATAAAGGGGCAGAGTATGCAATTGGTCCCGCCGCTCTTGCAGGTTTAACTTACTACATGGCTGATGATGAGGACGAGCCCTCAGATGAAGATATCGCAAAAATGACCGATCCACAACAAGAAGCGTGGCAACGATATAATGCTCAACGGGGTCGTGATGATTGGGATACATGGAGAACAAGTGATGAAGCACGGGGTATATTACGTGAGGCTGGTATCTACGGACCACAATATGAGCTTGCTGATATTTCTAACATTACCGGAGTACCCACAAGTCAAATAGATCCATGGAATATGTATGGTGCTTCAGGAGGTATTGCGAGTTTACAAGGAGGAGGCGAAGTAGAGGGTCCTGGTACAGGGACCTCGGACAGTATTCCTGCCCGTCTTTCTGATGGCGAATTCGTGATGACTGCGGAAGCAGTACGCAATGCAGGAAAAGGCGATCGCAATTTAGGAGCGGCACGCATGTATGATTTAATGCACCGATTTGAAGGAGCACCTGTCTAATGGCTGAAACTACCAGCACCACCAGTATTGTTCGCCAAGCCCCGTATCTTGAGGATATTCAACGCAAGATTTTAGAACAGGCTATGGTACGAGGGGAAGCCCCAGTTACTATTCCTGAAATGCAAGTCGCAGGAATGGATCCTTTAACCGAGCAAGCGATTACAGCGGGACAAGGGATTGGACAGTACCAACCTTACTTTACGCAGGGCGCAGAAACCATTGGAACCGGATTAGAAAGTCTACAGGCACGCGGCGCAGGCATTCCAGGATTACTTACGGAAGCAGCGGAGACCGCACGGACCTCGGCCCAGGTACCAACCGCTGCTGGTCTTCAACCTTATATGGATCCTTACCAGGAATTGGTTACCCAAGATGCACTAGGTGAAATGCAAAGGCAGGCAGGCTTTGCCGCCAATCAAATTCGTGCAAGGCAAGTGGGTCAAGGAGGTTTTGGTGGAGCACGAGGAGAATTGGAGCTAGGAGAATTACAAAGAAATTTATTAGATTTACAAAGCCGTCGTATCTTTGAGGATATGTCTAAAAATTTTGGTCAAGCACAAAACGCGTTTGCCAATCAGCAAACACGACAGCAAAATGTATCACAGCTTTTGGGAGGTATAGGGCAAACCGCTGGTATGGAAGCGGAACGCTATTCTAAAGGGATAGGAGCCTTTGGCTCCGCACAAAGCCAATTGGCCACATTAGGACAACAATTAACAGGTAATGAGGCAACAACGCTTGGTCAATTAGGCTCCATGCGCCAACGCCAAAGCCAGGTAGAATTAGACGCTGCACGCCAAAGCCAGTTGCAACAAGCCTATGAGCCTTTCCAACGTATTTCCTGGAGCAGTGATATCTTTAAACCTTCCATTGGGTCCGCAGGATCAACATTAACCAGAGAGGTCGCTCCTTCCCCAAGTCCATGGTCTCAAGCATTAGGTGCGGGGATGGTTGGCTTTGGATTACAGAATAAATTAGGAAATCCTTTTTCAGGACTGTGGTCAACTGAAAGCTGAAACATGATACATTAAGGAGACACGATGAGAAGACCCATTCGATCACATGTAGCCAACAGAAGGATGTTTCAAGGAGGAGGCTTATCGCCTTTCCCTCGACCTACCGGTATTTTGGCTTCTTCTCAACCGCTCGTGGACCAGGTAGCACAGAACACTATCAATCCTAATCGGACCATGCCCATGAACCAGGGGGGTTTTGCTAATGGAGGAGCACCCTATTTTCCAGGACAACGCATTCAAGATGTAACGATAGAGACAGCAAAGGATTTGGCGGAAAGGGGTAGAAATGTACTCGGACGAATAGGTCTTGCTGGGCAAGAAGCACGGTCGTATGTACCTCCTGTCTTGGGAGGAGAGGCATTTACACCTGAACATGATACCCTGGTTTCTAGTGGTCAAGTAGTTCGTGGTACAGAAGGTCGACTGGTGGCTGACATAGGCGTAACAGACGTTACTACTTATGGGGATCCACTAGGCGTAGGCAAGGATTTCAACTGGAGAGTAGAGAATCCTCAAGCAGGTACTATCACACTTAAAGACTTTGATTTTCAAAGTCTGACAGGTAAGATTATAGGGGCAAAAGATTGGTTTAATGAAACACCATGGATGACCGGTAGGCGTATATTTCCTATGTTTGACCAGATGAAAGGTGTCGGAGGCTTAGATAGTGCGATATATAAGATGACTTGGCATTTACCCCAATATGAAAATGAAATTGAACAAATTGCTGCCCAAATTATTGAACAAACTCCCGATATTACACCAGAAGATTTAAGAAATCAAATAGCTGTTACTTTAAAAACTAATATAGAGGGGCAAAACCCAAGCTTAATTAAAATTCAACAAGAAGGAGCGGCAAACCTTTATGAGGATACACAAGGGCAAGATACTATAACTTTAGCAGAATCTATAGAGGCTAATAAACGTCCTGTTGATGAGATTTTAACTGAAATGTCAGGGCAACCTCAAATAGGTCCCGACATTAATCTCTTGGAAAAAATGGAATATAACAGGCGGATTGATGCTTTAATTCCTTATTGGGAAAAAAGAGACTTTGACAGTGGGTTTATTGAAACTTTACGTGAAAAAGGAGTAAGCGATGAAGTTCTTTCTGGATTAGTTAATCAAAGAATAGAGTTAATAGCAGAAAGAGATCGGAGGGGAAAAGCAGTTACTGAGACAGGAGGATATGGCGTTGGGCCCCGCGATGGTACACCCACATCAGAAGGAAAAGGTTATGGGTCTTTTACAAAAGGAGTAGGACAAGGGCGGGGCGATGTTCCACTGGGGTCAGAAATAGAAGTCGTTGATTCTAAAATCAAATCAAATATGGAATATGAAGCAGACGAGGCCAAAAGATTGGCAGACGAGGCCAAAATAGATAAAACAGAAGCAGATGCAGATGGCACTTCGGAGGCCAAAGAAATATTAATAGAAGCTGCTAATATTAATACACCACAAGGTGAAAAAGACACCGAGAAGTTTTTAAAAGATTATAAAAAAGAATTTATAGATGCTATGCCTGAGTATGAAGGCATGAGCAAGGATGAGAAAGCGTACGCTTGGATTAAAATGGGAATGGCCATCGCAGCAGGGGAAAGTCCTAATGCAATTACTAACATCTCAAAAGGAGTTTTAGCAACTATTGATGAATTTTCTGACGATCCTAAGAAAAGACGTGAGTATAAACAACAATTACAATTGAGTGCAGCTAATTATGCCTTGCAACGACTAGCTCAAGATAAAAAATTATCTGACCAAGATGAAAGAAATGGGGAGTGGTTTGTAGATAGAGACCTGAACCCTGTTTTTGTTTCTACTCAAGATATGATCGACAATAACATACCTAAAAATATAAGACATCCTAACCTAGAAATAGCTCTTATTAATGCTGCAAAGACAAAAGAAATAGCTTTCAATAAGGCTGTAAAGGACTTACGAAAAGAATTCGTTATATCAGATACATACAAATCAGAAGTGCAAAAGGCCTATAAAAAATCAATAAAAGATTTTAATGATGCTGAAGTGGGTAAGGTATATATGGAAAAAGCTATTGTAACTCTTGCCGAAGATGGATCGACTATTACTGGTTTTGTAGGGGGCTTTCAAAATTTAGGTAATAAAATGAGGGCGATTATGGGCTGGGATCCTAAGAAAGAGTGGAGTTCGATAGCACAGCTGAGAACTGATGTTCGTTTAGCGTTTCAAAAGTTAATTCCGGTAAGTTTAGGAGGTGTTCAATCTGCTAATTCTATTTCTAATAGGGATGTTCAATTCTTAGCAGATGCTTATGTGAATTCACACATTCAATCCGATGATAAAAGCTTTAGTCTGATGGGGCTTAATGAAGATATGTTAATGCAACAATTCCAATCTACATTAAATATCTTTAAAGAGAAGCAACTATCTGCTCTAACAAATATAGAGCAGATAGAAACAGATTTAGCAAACCGAATATTACCTGGGCAAGTTGGAGGAACAACAGCATTTGAAAAGTGGTTCGCAAATGAAAATAAAGGAGATAGAAAGATAAATGCGTTAGAGGCTGTTAGTGCGTTTAGAGGTCAGTTATTGCCTGAGCTTATGAAGCAAAAAGGAACGACCCTAACGGTAGGGTCAGGAGCGGATCAATTCAGTTTTAAACAAACAGGGGTTAATGAAACAGGCATACCAATTTGGGATATTGTTCAATAATGGGACAAATTCAAATAAATACTCCATATGAGGGACCTCAAATTATAAATATTGAAGGAGAGGCTCCTACTGAGGTAGAACAACAAGCTATTTTTGAAAAGTTTTTTACTAATCCAAAACCTGACTTTAGTACGGCTACCAACGAAGAAATTCAAGACTATGCTCGTAAGGAAAGATTAGTTGGCCGCCACCCTATTACTGGTGATGCTCTTACAGAAGAAGAGTATATTTCTGAATATAAAGAACCTGGGGTAGATTATGCTTCAGGAGTTAAAAGTAATGATTTATTTTCTCGATTTACTTATGGTAGTTTGGAAACAGATGAAGAAAGAAAAGTTTATTTAGATAGAGTGGTAGGATCAGAAGGGTATCGTGTCGATGGTCTGGGTCGCTTTTTAATTACAAAAGACGGAAGAAAAACTTTAGGAATGGGAGAAGGTCCTGAAGTAGCCATTGATGAAGAAGGTTTATCGTGGAGTGACGTAAAAGAATTTGCAGGAGCTACGGTTTTTCCAATTACTGCGGGTATTGGTACGTCTTTAATAGCTTCTGGTGTTGGATTTGTCCCAGGTATACTTCTTGTAGGTGCTTCCATGGCAGGAGGTAAGTTATTAGACGAAGCTATAGAAAGTGCTCGTGGGCTTCAACGTCAAAGTGGCGGAGAAATAATTCGAGATGCTGCTTTTGAAGGAGTATTTGGGGTGGTTGGAGAAGGTTTAGGAAGAACTATTTCTGGAATTTTTGGAAGAATTCTTAAAGGTCCTGGAGGGAAAGCTAATGAAGCTTTACGTGCTCAAGCACGAGAGATAATAAATAAAGGGTATCGACCGACTGTGGCTGGTGCTACCGATGAATCTTTTCGTCCTATCTTAAATAGATTACAAGCTGTTTATGAAGGAGTTTTTCCGAGCAAAGGAGCAGCAGATGCGAATTTAAAAGGCATTTTAGATGAATTACGAGCTGTTGGAATTGTTGATAGAACAGCTATACAAAACCTTGAAAAAGCTGTTTCCAGAGATATACATAAAATTTATGGTGATGCGGATCAAGCACTTGCTCGTGCTAATTTAGATATGAATAAAGCTATTGAAAATGAAATTAGAGCTATTAGGAATATTTTAAAAGGTGACGGAAATGTAGGTAAAGACTTAGCAAAACAGCTTACATTAAGAAAATCTATTTTTGATGAGGACGTTGATCGTTTATACACCAAAGTAGAAAAGATTTTAGGAGGAAAAAACCGTATTATTCCTACAGGAGGATTAGTACAAACATATAAAGGTTTATTAAAAACCCGTATGGGAAAAGATATTGCCGAATCCACAATTGGCCGAGAAATTATGCGTTTAGGAAGAGCAAAATTTGCTACCCCTACAGAAATGAACAGATTACGCACAGCCTTAACGGATGCGAGTTATAATACAGAACTTATAGGCGGATTAAGAGGTAATTCTCTAACTAAACTTAAAGAAGCTATTACTCAATCTTTTGATGATTCTATGATTACTTTAGCTAAAACAGCCAATAAATTTGCTCCTGATAATGTAGGTGGTGCAGGATTAATGGGGACAGAAAAGGAAATAGCAGCACAATTTGCTGCTTTGAGCGAGGGTTTAAACTTATTAAGCCGAACAAATAAATTTTATTCAAAAGGGATATCTCGTTTTGATGATGTGGCGATAGATAATATTATGAAAGAGGCAAGACGAGGAACTATTAATTCTGCGACATTATACAATGAAATAGTTATTAAAAATAATCCTGAGTTATTAGAGAAAGTATTACGAGCAGTACGAGGGGTTCCTACAGGAAGAGCTTTAGGAGCTAAAACAGGAATTTCTGATTTAGCACGAGGAAGAAAATTTTTAGAAGCACAACGTATAGGAAATCGTACAATTGCTCAAGCTTTAGATGATGTAAAAAATCTTCCTCCTAATAACAGAGTTCGTATAAATGTGGAAAATAAAATTGCTGCGTTAGAAAAAGAAGCTTTAGAAGTAGCTACAATGCGTGGCACAGGAGCAGAAATGGCTAATACTATACGAGAAGGATTAGCAAAGAATTTATTAGATGACGCTATGCAAAATTCATTAATTATTGATAAAGCCACAAGTTTACAGGTTATTGATCCATTAAAATTATCTAATGCTTTATTAAGAGAGGGTCCTCTTCTTAAAAAATTGTTTGGCACAGAATATAAAAAATTAAATGATGTCATTCATGTATTACGTCGTTCAAAAGCTGATTTACCTGATGAAATAAGAAATCAATTAGCTACTCTTCCTTTAGGGCGTTCTTTATTAGCACTGCGTAATGCAGAATTAAAACGTGCGGCTCTAGATAAAGATGTTTTTCTGAAAAAGTTACAAACTTCTACTAGTCCTCAAGAATTAGCAGATATTGTTTTTAAAGATGTAGACTCTATTGTTCAAGCAGAGAAAATTTTAAAGCCAGCAGTAATGCAAGATGTTCGAACTGCTGCTATGGGAAATATTTTAAGAAAATTAGGTGCTACGACAGATGAAGCAGGACAAATTCAATTAACCACAGATTTTGTAGAAAAATTTACAACTGGACGTTTAGGCACAGGTTTTCAAAATATATTAAGAAGTTATGGTCCAGAAACCATTAATAAAATGTTTGGCCCTAATGGTTATAAGGCTTTAAATCAATTAGCTACAGACATGATTCGTGTTTCTAACCGAGCAATAGCAGCAAAGGGAGGATTAGCCGCTCCTCAAATTGCTTTAGGGTTAGGAATTGTAGGTTTGATAACAGCACCAATGGCAACATTACCTGCTATGGCTGGTTTTTGGTTTATGTCTCGCGCTTTACGTCATCCTGCTGTATTAAAAATGATGATGGCTTCTAGTACCCCTAATAAATATAAACAATTACTTGCGGGTAAATTAAAAGCTAATGACCCTGTAGCTCAAGGATTCCAAGCATTATGGCAAATACAAGCTCAAGCGATGATGCAATATAGTCGTATGGTGGCAGAAGAAATGGCTCCTACTAAAGAAACAATAGAAGGTGTATCTGCTCCTATAAAGGATGTAGTCAAGGAGAGCGTAACTGCCGTACAAAATTTGAACACTGGTCGTCCTCCTGCTGGCGATGTTCTTCGCGACGTTGAAATCGAGAAACTCGTAGGCGTACGTTAATGACCGTCGATCGTTCTAAACTAGCGGAAATGCTTATCCTTCATGAAGGTATGAAACTGAACGTGTATGATGATGCGACGGGACAGGACTTGAGCCAGGGGGACACGGCCCAGGGACACCCGACCATTGGCGTCGGACGAAATGTAGCAGGAGATGGATTAGGAATTTCAGAGGAAGAGGCTCGTTTTATGTTATTAAATGACCTAGCACGAGTAGAAAATGAGGCAAAGACCTGGCCTCATTACGAGAACTTAGAAGGGGCTCGCCAGGCAGTCCTGTTAGATATGCTCTTTAATATGGGTATGACACGCTTTAATCCTGAAAAATGGCCTAAGATGTTTCAAGCCATCACGGAACAAAACTGGGAAGAAGCGGCAAACCAGATGCGCTCAAGTGCGTGGGCTGGTCAAGTAAAATCCCGTAGTCAAAGATTGGCAAAAATGATGGAATTTGGGGTGTGGATTGATTAATGAGTGGAAAGTTGTGGGCTATATTTATTGTCGTTTTGTTTCTCGGCTTACTAACAATATGTAGTAGGGCAGAAGCACAGACGAATACTGTCACATCCACTTCAAGCACTGTATCAGGAACAACCACAGTTGATAGGACACCAAGCACCGCTTCTGCTCCTGGAGTAATGATTAACAATCAGGATGTTTGCAGTACGGGCAGTTCTATAGCTATCCAATCACAAATTTTAGGAATTGCAGGTGGCACCACAGTAAGAGACATGAACTGTGAACGATTGAAATTATCTCGGCAGTTATTTCGTTTTGGCATGAAGGTTGGAGCTGTAGCTATGCTTTGCCAGGATGAGAGGGTTTTTCAAGCGATGGAAATGGCCGGTACGCCCTGCCCCTACAAAGGAAAAATTGGGCTAGATGCTGCAAAAGCATGGTTAGAAAATCCTGAAAAAAGACCTGATTACGAACAATGGGTAAAAGAAAACACAACAGAGGAGGAATTTCTTAGTGATGAAGATTCTGCTATTCTTGGTATTAGTGGCCTTATCATCTTGCTCTTACTCCTTTGATACCTGGGCACAAATGATGGAAGAAGGCGATACGGTTACCACAGTTATTGAATCCCAAGGTGATGTGGAGGAGGTTACACAGACGACTGTAACTGTAGAACACAAAGCAACAGGTGATGTATTGGATGGCGATACAGGTATTGTGACAAGTAAATACGAAGGGGACGCCGATATCGACTGGGGTGGTCAAGGAGCCATCTATTCGCATGCTTCTTGTACGGATGCAGCATCAGGGTTTCCTGCAACAGGAACAGACGGAAGAACGGTAGCCTGTGGTCATGCCAAAAACAATTCACTGACTACCTGGGAACAATATGTAAACTTAAACGGTTTTGATATTGAAGATGGTGGTCAGGTTGATTGGCAATTCTACTTTGCGTTTCCAAACAATATGTATACCAACGCTAATCGCACCGCCTTTGTTGAAACAAAAGGATACTATGATAATGTTCTTCAATGGGAAACAGGACAGATTACTATTGATAAAACAACTTTCACGCAAAACCCCTATGACTATTCAGGAAATACTAATTGGGTCAATACTGTTTTAGGAAGTGAGGAGTTCGCAGGTCAGCTCGATAAGGTCTATATCAACATAGGCGGATACGGAACTTATTACTGGGATGAGTTTCAGTACGATATTGCCTATAACTATGTAACAACGGTGGTTGAAACATGGATGCAGGTTGTGGAACAACAACAGGCATTAGATACGACTATGGATTTAATGGATGATTATGAGATCATGGATACTTTCGAGCAGGATGTTATGGATACCACCATGGACGATATGGTTAATATGGACGTTGATATGCCTGATATCGATATTCCTGATGTTGATGTACCAGAAACATCTGCTGGTGAGGAAATGCTACAGGATTTAGAATTAGATATGCCGATGATGGATGTTGAGGAAGTTGCAGCCGAAATTGAAGAAATGGTTGCTGAAATTGAAGATATAGCCGTAGACGAGCCAACAGAGGAAGTTTCATCGCCCACAAATGAGCCAGAATTAACGGAAGAGGTTGTTGAGGAAGTAGAACCTACCGAAGAAATTGAGGTTGCAGAGGAGACTTCTAGCGAGGAAGAACCTAAAGAGGAAGTAAAGAAAGTGGAAGTTGAAGAAAAGCCAACCAAACAACAGGAAAAGAAGCAGGAGAAAGCAAAAGAAATTATAGAAAACTTTGCATCAAACTATGATGCGGTTGCCCAGATTACAACTTTGGCTTTGGTAAATGCACTTGGGCCTAATATTAATACATACTCCAACCAGGTAATTGAAAAAGCTCCGGACTGGTATAAGACGGAAGAAATCTATGTCGATGTCGTTATGCAAGATCCCCTGGGTAATTATTTTGGAGTGCGTGATAGTTTAGTATTCGAACAGATGATAGGAGCCCAGTATGAGTGAAGTCGAGTATAAAGGAATAAAGCTAAAGGGATCAAAATTATTGCTATTACTACCCTTATTAGGTACCCTTGGGGGAATCATGTGGGGAGGATTCGAATTCTATAAAGATTACATGAATATGAGGGATAAAATAAATGAGTATATTGCTCCTGATCTTAGTAGTTTTACTATAAAACTTAATGTCTTTGAAGAACGCACGATAGCTTTAGAGGAATTACTTAATACTAAAATAGCCAACATGGAAGTTCTGTTAACTACCGAACTGGATAAGGCAACGCAGCTAGTCCGGTCAGCCCAGGAAGATGCCCGCAGTATCAGAACTGATATGCGTAAAGACCTAATGGAAATTCAAGATAATATTGGAGCAGTAGACAGACGAAGCAGAAATTCTGAAACAGAAGTCAGAGAGGCATTAAGAACTGCCGAATCTGATATAAGGTCTTTGATCGACCATGCTAATGATAGATTTGACTCAAAGCGTACTGCCATAGAAAGTGATTTTACTAGAAGAATGGAATCTATTGATGTTAAGCTCCAGGAACTAGAGGATCGTTTAAGAATCATGCTTGAGAGAGCATTGAATAACCCATTAACTGGTCAATAAGGAGAAACCAATGAATACTCAAGAAAGAGCAAAACAATATTTCGACGCATTAGGGATTAATCCTTATGTTAAAGGACCTCTGTATAAAGAAGGTCTTTTAGATAAACCACCTATTCCTAAAACTAAAACTTTAGAACAAGACCTTTGTATAGTAAGCGTATCTTGTATTATATTTTTTACTTATGTTGAAGTAATGATTCCAGAAAAAAATTGGTTTTTTCAAGGTTACACAGGAGGGCTAGGATGGCCAGGTTTTGATGATGGACCTGGCGACATTTATTATGACAATTTAGATACTTTAACAAGAGCCCATACTTTTGGAGTGGCTTTTGGTGCTGAAGGTGCAGGTGTTGCTCAAGTTACTTGGGGAACCAGTGGTAATGCAACAGCAGGAGTAGGAGGTGAAACTATTGGTGTGTTTGCAGGTAGTGGTAGTTGGGGTCATCATATTTAATTTATTAAAGTGTCTTCTATTTCATTATCAAAGTTCATTATTCTATCAAAAGGAATAAGATTGCATCTAACATTTGTAAAGAAGTAAATAAGAATTAATCTTTCTTGACCTTCTGAATGGTAGGTACTAGCTGTATGATACTCATGTCCGTCATACATAATACACCTGTTGTAGATGTTCTTTACCTCTGTAACGACTTCAAACTTTTTATATAGTTCGTTAATCTCTTTGTCGTATGTATCTTTATTATACACACCATCCCCATACAAATGTTCTCTTTCCAATTGTTTATCTTCCACATTAAAATCTTTATAGTCTTCTTTTAATCGGTAAATGGTTGTTCCCGCATCCATACTGATATTGGGAGTTAAGTAAATAAGACCAGCAAAAGTTCTCCTACCATCTATGTGTATCCATCCTTTATTTTGTAAACTGTCTTTTATACTTGAGAACTCTTTAGTTCTTTGAAATCCCATTTGAATATTATCCCAAAAAACTTCATTTGATCTTAGGTCAAAATACACACTTAATATTTTTCGAGCCATTGATTTAACAAAAGGCTCGTTAACCTCATGCAAAAGAGGAGAGCGTCTGTCTGGCCATGTTCCTTTTTTGTTTCTCTCATAAGGCAACGATAAAGCAAACTCTCTAATTATATCTGGATTTTTGAAAAAATTATCTACAATAACGGTGGGATACTTTCTTTGTGTCTTTAAATATCCCTCGTAATTCTTATCCATCACCACCGCCAATCAGTATATTTTTTCTGAAACTCTTTAAAACTCTGGGATGAAAAATTCTTAAACCTTAAAAGATGGTCAATAGCCTCAGTTAAAGAGACTTCTCGATTTTCAATAGATTCAAGAGTCAAGGCCAACTCACAAAGATGTGCATATGTTGAATATTGAATACGAGCAGAAGAATATCTAGGAAAACCCTTTCCTAATTTAAAAGTTTCATATTGCCTGGAATTAAGATGTTTGAGACGTATTGAATACTCTTTTAAAGGTTCCCACCACATACTTCCGTCCCAATCTTCCCAAAAGTCTTCCCCTAATCCGTACTTTTTACATATTTTTTTTGCGTCTTCTATAATCTCGTGTTCGTCACCCTCCCATCCTAAAGAAAGAATTCCATTTAATTTAGAAGTTAGTGCTTCTAGTTCCTTGTGGGCAACATTATATTTAGCAATCTTTTTTTTATATTTTTCTTTTTCTTTGTTAAATTCTGCATGGGAAAGTCCTTTTGATAATTTAACCATTATAAATCTCCAATCTTATCTTTTTATTATTAGGTGTTTTTTGATTATATAATCTTTCAATATTTACTATAAAATCATTTCTGCTTCCTTGGTTCTTTAACATTGCAGAAAAATTTTCTAATTTTTTCTCGAACCTTTCCCATTCAAATGCTGGATTTTGCAAAGCAAAAATCATAGCTTTTACAAAAGTAATTTTCTTATAGTAAGTAAAATAGGTCCCTATCTTATTGATACGATTTGCTATGAGTTTTCCTTTTTCTAGGTGTGTGACCACAAACCCTCCTTTTTTAAAATCTTCAAGTTGTCTTTTTCCCATAGCACCTGAATTGGTAAGCATTTGAATACATTCATTGATTCCAAATCTATAGGTGCGATAGAACCATTCTAAATGAACATAACTTTCAACTCCTAGTTTTTTAAAAGACTTCATGTATTCTATATTTGACCAAGTTTTATTAACGGAATTTACTTGGCGAATATCTTCTAATGTAAAATCACCTTTAATTATATATAAAAGAGATTTAGCTAGAACTTTATAGGCTTCCAATCTATGTTGACCGTCCATCACATACATATTGTTATCCACCACAATAGGTATGCGTAAATCTTTTTCGGTTATAGATTGCACAAGTTTATTAACGTGATTTTGATTAATGTCCCGATTTCCTTTGAGAATTTTAAAAATCTCATAATCGTTAGTTTCTCGTATTTTATTATTGTCTGTCATGATAACCCCCTGTTACATTATACACACAATGTATACGCCATGTATACATTAGTCAACAGAAAATTATATTACTTAGCCTTTCCCCAATTCTTTCCTATGCCTACATCTACCCGAGAAGGAATACTCATTTCCGGGAAACAGTTTTCCATGGTGTTTTTGATCTGCGTTACTTGCTCTTTGCCCTCAACAGAAAAGCACAATTCATCATGAACTGTAATCATGGGCAAATGACCCTGGTCGACACAATCTTTCATCGCTCTTTTTGTTTGGTCGGCAGAAGATGCTTGGATCAAACGATTGAGAGCCTTGTAGGTAAAAGCTACTTGATAATTGACAGGATTTTTCTTTCGCCAATTTTTTTCGCGTTCTTCCAAAGGAGTATTTTGAATAGCTTCCCATTCTTCTTCTAGTTTATCCATATGAATAACTTGTTTATATCCACCATAACCTTTGGGTTCACGCATAGGAAACCGACATTTTCTCCCAAGCAATGTTCTTATTTCTCCTTTATGGGTAGCCACACTCATCACCGTGGAGGCAATCGCCTTAATAAAAGGTACTTTCTCATCGTAATCATTGCGTAATGTTTTAGCCTCATCAAAAGAAATATCTCCTAGAATAGAAGCCAATTTGCCAATGCCCATTCCATACATAATCCCAAGATTAATTGTCTTGGCTAAATTTCGTTCCACTCCTGCTATATCCGCTACCATTTGGTGGAAGTCAATATCATCTTCCTGGTATGAGGTTACAATCTCCTGAACACGCGGATTATTCTTTGTGTCTGGGGTCAATGAGGCATAGTGCATTAACCACCTTGGTTCCTGAGCACTATAATCAAAGCTACCCCACTCACATCCTTCTTCAGGAATAAACAGCCCCCTAATCATCTCTTTGATTTCCGGATGTCGAGCTGGAACTTGCTGAAGGTTAGGGTGACTTGAAGAAAATCTCCCGGTTACTGTCCCACCATCACTGGATCGTAATTGGTTGAATTCACAATGAATACGACCCTTGTACTGATGCTGAAGGATAGTTTCTATAAAAGTTGTATTCGCCTTGTTATATTCCCGTATTTCTAAAATCTTTTTCGCTATGGGATGCTGATGCGTTTTAAGAAAATGCTTTGTAAAACTTGGAGCATCCGACTTGGGAGTGCGTTCATACTTTAATCCCAATGTATCGAATGCTTTCGCCAAAGATGTGGCGGTCCATGGCTCAATATCCACTCCTGTTTCTTTCTTTACTTCTCCTAATAATCTATCTTCTCGTGTTTGTAATTCCTTTTTTGTTTTTTCCGCTTGCTCTAAATCTACGCGTACTCCTTTATGACGCATGGCAAAAATAATAGGAATTAAAGCTAATTCTAGTTCTAATATCTTTCCACAGTTCTCGGTACCTAATTTTCTACGCAAAACATTCCAAAGTTCAAAAGTTAAACGTGCATCATTCTCTGCGTATTCTGCTACACGCGACGCAGGAAGTTTCCACATTTCTTTTTTAGCATCCACTCCATGTTGAGCAGCCGCAAGTTTTAATCCTTCTTCTTTCTTCTTTTCTCCAAGATAGGTAGAGCCTAAAGCATTCAGAGCATAGGAGTAGCGATTTTCATCTAACAAAGGGGCAGCAATCATGGTGTCCAGAATAGTGCCTGGAATTTCAATCCCTTCCGTTTTAAGCCATCCTAAGTCATACTGTGCATTATGAAAGACCACGGACATACCATGTTTGAGTTGATCTTTAAGCCATCCAAGGACAATGTTTTTAGAAAGGTTGGCTCCTCCCTCATGAGCAATGGGCAAATATCCATACCACTTAGAACAGGCTACTGCTATGCCGATAAGATAACCATCATTTCGTGTCCATCCTGGCCCATGGGTTAATAAGCGAGGATCTCTGGTTTCAACATCAATAGCGATTAACTTTTCTTTTGAAAGATCCGGAAGTTCTATAGGAGGAATCCAGGTTGGTTCATTAAATAAATCTTGTTCATACATTATATATTATAAAACCTTTCTGTTTGTGGTTGCATAATATGTAAATTCTTTTTTGCACGTGTTACACCCACATAAAAGACACGGTGTTCTGTAGAAGGAAAGCGCTCATATTCTTTATAAGCGGCGTACGAAATGTCCGGTATAAGAAGAACATTGTCATCTTCCCCACCTTTCATAGAGTGAATAGTGCTTAACTTTATACGAGGGTTCTTTACATTATCTCCTCGTTTAAGAGCGTTTAACATATAGTGTTGTATATCAAGACCTATCTTTCCTAAGACTTGATGCCATCGTTTTTCGCCATCAACCAAAAGACCAAGGTCCTTACGTAAGTAATCCATGTTAACTAAAGCTTCTCCCGCTAAATTAAGAAGAGGTTTTGATCGTGGACCATAGCCTCTCTTATATCCCTCTCCTACCTTCATTAGTGTATAAATATTTCTCGCCTGTTGTATAGTAATTTCTTCTCCTTTGCATAGAGATTCCCATGCCAGAATACCTTCATAAGATTTCTTGGGAAAGCTAGGATGTCCTCGACGACTGTATATCCATCCTTCATTCATAAGTTCCATAGCGTAACGATCAAGAATTCTGTTAGTGCGACCTAGAATAGTCCATTCTCCCTCATCAATAGGAACATCCACCAGATTCCAATGAAAATTTACAGTGCCTGGAGCATCGGTAGGTTTCCATTCCTTAGGAGCACGCCCTTCTATTCTATTAACAATGGTCTGTGCCTCATCAAAAACAGGAGGAGGAACTCTATAGGATTGATGAAGAACCTCTTTCTTTTCCGTTGCGCTAAGAAAAGCTTTTACATCTGCTCCTTGAAAATTCATAATTGCCTGATCGTCATCACCTGTAAATATTTGTATAGGAGGTACGGTGCGAAGAACATCAATCATGGTCCATTGAAGAGTCGACAAATCCTGGGCTTCATCCACAATCAATACTTCTAGGTTAGGAATGGGTTCTTCTTTGATGAACTGTTCGATCATATCGGTAAAATCTATTTTATTGTGGGCTTTTTTATAACTGTTATAGGCTCCTATCAAACGTGTGAGTTCGCTATAATCAAGTTTATAATCCCCAGTCTGTTGAAAAATATCTTCAAGATCCTGTTTTTTGCTCCGAGCTAATTGGTACATATTGAGATACGCATCCCCTTTTTGATAACCAATAAAATCAAAATCATTCTCTGTTTCCATTCCTGCTCCACCAAAATCCAATCCTACTTCCTGACCTATGTTTTTAATATCTCTTGGTCGCATAACTTCATCAGGTTTACGGCCTAATGCTTGAAAAGCCATGGAGTGAAGTGTTTGGAAATAAGGTAAATCTTCTTCGGTTAGGTTCCAATTTTTACAGACACGTTCCCGACTTTCCGTTGCGGCTTTCTTTGTAAAAGAAACACACGCAATCTTATCAGGGGCAATTCCCTTCTTGATATACTCATGAATAAGATTAGAGTTTGTCTGTGTCTTTCCACAGCCTGGCGGACCAAGAATAGTTTTTTGTTCATTCAAAACGGAGTCTCCCCGTCAGCTTTAAATTCGACTGCGGGAAGTTCTACTTCTCCTTTTTTAATTTCTGGCACAAACCAACACCGAACTGTTTGCCATTTATCTTTGTTATCTTTAAAACGAAACTGCTTATCGGCTGTTCCTCCACTGTTCATTTCCTTCAGTCTTTCCGTAATTTGTCCTCGTGTATAGATAGTAAAGTTATTCCTTTTCAAAAAGTCTTGTAAAGAACTTAACTTGAAGTATGTAAACCCGTCCTCTGTCCATGGCTTACCTGTCATAAGTTCCTCTGGACTCCGTGCTTGTAACCGTGCAGTACAGAAAGATTCCATTAATTCCTGGAATTGTCCTTTCTGCGTCAATTCTTCAGGAACCGATATACGCGTGGCTGTTTCAAGAAGAACATCTACCATATCTCTCCATTCCGCATCCTTCATACGTGCAGGCATTTTATACATCTGCTCCATACAAGCACGTTGAAACTCCACTTGCATTTGTAATTGGCGTGTGCCTAATTCTAACCGAGCACCATCCACATCTATAAACCAGACAGGAGGCTCAGATTCCACAACTGTTAAACCTCCGAGTGTGGGAAAAGATTGGCTATTGCCTATTCCATATTTCCTAGAACGGCACATGGCTCTATTGCAATGACTCTTTAAAGGTTCTTGTTTACATGTATAAAAATATTCTTTTTTCTCTAATTGATTCTGTATGGTAACAATTTCTTTAGCAGGGAGTGGAGGAGTACAATAATCCTGATTATGTTTTTCTAATAGTTCTTTCCAATCTCCCGGTGCTGACATCTTATAAAACAATCCTACATTAAGTATGGCATTGTTTCTTCCTCCTTCAGGAACACCGAATTCTGTTAATTGTTGAAGGCATGGTGGTCCTTGAGGCAAAATAGTTGGGCTTACTCCAAGCTGTAATTCTTTTAACTCTTGTTTACTTATAAGGTTCTTCTCAGCCTTATCTAAAAATTCTTGTAATGGGATGTCTTTTCCTTTGGCATCAATTGCATAACGTGTGGTGTGTTTAGAATTAAAGTAGGGAAGATTAATAAAATTTCCCACATCTCCTCTCTCTACTATCACAACTTCTTGCTTAGGAAAGATTTCACAATGACCAAAACCTAGAGCTGAAGCAAATTCTGCTAACCTATCGCGTAACTCTACTGCTGGAATTTTTTCTTTCAAAAATATATAGAAATGTGCTCCTCCTGATTTAGACCGACACACTGTCAGGGGAAGCTTGAGTTTTTTAATTTTCTTTACTATATGGGCGTGATCTAACCCATAATCATCTATGTCTAATGCACCAAAAGAACATTCATTATTTTCATCTATAGGGATACTGCCGACCCCTCGTTTTCCTTCAAGGTGCTCTTGTATCAGTTCAACAGTCAACGGCTCTCGGACAATAAAACTTTTTGCCTGTTGCTTGCCATTACGTTGACCGTTTAAAACTTCTGTCTGTCCATGTGCTTCTTTAAATCCTTCAAATAGATTTAAGAAACGTTTTGCATCACTACTCATAACGAAAGCGACCCCCTTGCGGGGGTCACTCCTCCCCTAACTAAAACGGAACTTCGTCTGAGTTGGCATCAACGGGTAATGCCGGACGTAATTCTCCACTCTTAATGCTAGTGTGTAAAGACTTAGCATCTTTATAGGAATCAATGCTATCTACCTGTCGTTCATGGTTCACTGTCCACGAATGCCAAGATCCTTTATCATTCCCATCTTCTACAGATTTTAATCTATAGACATTAGCAAACGAAGGTAAACTCGCACCGTTATGTTTTTGCATGAGCATGATTGAATTCCATTGACGAGACTTTTTTAATTGTGTCTTTTTCATATCGACAATAGCACTCTCTAAAGTTCCATCCTCATGTACTATTTTCACATAATGCTGTGCTGTTCGAACTAATTCGTTTCCATTTTCCAAAAGTTCTAATCCACTATCTTGGTCACGAACTGCTTTTCGAACATCCTCAGACTCCGGACTTAGTTCTCCAACAAATCCACCACCTTGGTTACGAGGAATAAACTCCAACAATTTTTGTTGGAAGTATGAAGGAATAACTAATATGCCTTCTTCTCCATTCCATAATGTTTTTGTAACCGTATTAAAAATGTCTCCTTGAGAAGCACCTTCAATAAAAGATGGATCTGTTTTTTTAAGTTGTGGACTCAAAGCCTGTATGATTCTAATAAAAGGTATTTGAATATCAGAACTTGTTACTTCTTCGAATCCGCTCCCTGCATCAGCTTCAAATGCTTTTGCAAGGTCTTGTTTGTTTGCTGTTTTTAGTTCAGCCATGGTTATTCTCCCTTGATTTTAGCGACTTGGCCAACAAAAGCGTTGAATAATTCCAAGTCAATTTCTTGATTTTGTTGAACACGTTCTTTGACTAACTTCTTCAAAGTCGTTGGTTCAACCCAGGTTCTAGCTGTAGTATCTAAGCCTTGTTCGTCAAGGTCGGCTTGAATACTCCGAGCCTTATTATCTTCATTAATTCCAAATAATACTTGCACTTGATTTTTTATAAAATCGCCTGCTCCTATATCACGCAAATGCCCGATTGCTTTTTCTTTGTCAATCGGATCCTTCGGCATGGTAGCCTGAACAAAGCTAGCAAGACTGACAGAATTGCCATCCACTACTACCTTATCCATGCCCATCTCCGACATCTTTGCGGGAATTAAATCAAATAAATATGTCTGACGTTTGGCTTTTAGGGACTTAACTTCTTCGTCTAAAGTCTCAATGGACTTACTTAAAGAAGTCGCATGACGAACTAAATCGCTCAATTCTTTTCCCCCCTCAGTCGATAATCCTTCAAATGCACTTGCATCAGCAGTAATCGTTTTCCAAACATCGTCCTTCATTTTATTAGCCATAGTATTTCCTCTACAGGTTACGGGTTAAGTTCTTCAATGCCTCCTCGCACAGAAAGTTTGACGGGATAATATAGTCTTTCTATCTTGTCCCACTTTAATATGTTTACTTGTCCTGAGTTAGCATCACTCGCAATCGCAAATGCTACACCTATAATAGCGGGGTCTCCTATAGCAAGTAACCAATCATCTGAATCAAAGTCGCGTAGCTTTCTTTTAATTTGCTGTATAAGGCGACCTGTATTCATATGTAATTGGTCTTCTTGGTTTGTTAATGGAATAAGTTCTCCCCATTTAGTCGCTGATACGATATCAACTCTGGGGTTTTCTTGTGCTACATAGACGCGATTTGCCATTGTTATGCCTTTCTTGCTTTCCATAGTTATGTCTACCATATACCGAGATTAATTTATTGTAAAGGAGAAAAATTAGGAAAAAATTATTGCAAATCGTGGGAAAGTGAGTTACTATGTTTCACGTTAAACATTTAGGGAGTAAAATTATGGCCGAAGGATTTTTCGAGTGGTTGCATAGAATAGCAGCACCCACACGCAGGGTGCCAAAGGATATTAGTAAGTTAACAAAAAAAGAATTAGAACTTAAAGGACGAGAGATAGGTATAGAGCTGGATCGACGCTTTAAGAAAGAAACACTGGTTAAGCAGCTTAAAAAGCAGCAACGAAAGGTCCGCGAGTCCTAAGCGTGAAATATCTTTTTCAAACGAAACCTTTTAAACATCAAGGCGAAGTTTTACAAAGATCCTGGAACTCTTACTACTGGGCCTACTTTATGGAGATGGGAACCGGGAAGTCTAAAGTCTGCATAGATAATGCAGGTATTTTGTATGAACGAGAACTGATTGATACGTTTATTGTGATTGCCCCCAAAGGAGTTTATAGGAATTGGGCAACCATAGAAATCCCCGCTCATATGCCAGAGCGAATAGAGCGTGATGTGGTGGTATGGACGTCATCGCCCACTAAACAAGAGAAAACGAATTTAGAATTATTATTAGAACCTAGTGAAACCAATAACTTACGGATATTACTGATGAATATTGAAGCACTTTCCACTCCCAAAGGCACACGGTACCTGGACAAAGTTCTGGATGAAGGCAAGTGCTTACTGACGGTGGATGAGTCCACATCTATTAAAAGCCCGAAAGCAAGACGCACAAAAGCCGTCATTAAGCTTGGGAAAAAAGCAAAGTATAAAAGAATTTTGACAGGGTTCCCCGTCACCCAATCACCTCTCGACCTATGGGCGCAGTGTAATTTTCTACATCCGCACCTCTTAGGAAAAGATGTTGGAGATAATTTTTTTCAATTTCAATATAGGTATGCCATTATGAAGAAACGCTCGGTAGGCTCCCATTCCTTTAACATGGTAGTCGGATACCGGAACCTTGAAAGTTTATCAGAAATCATTAAGAATTTTTCTTCACGCGTAATGAAAGCAGAATGTCTGGATCTGCCTCCGAAACTGTATACTCAACGACACGTGCAATTGACTCCAGACCAACAACGCCTTTATACTGAGATTAAGGAATATGCCCTGGCACATTTGGGAGAGGATGGGTTTATGAGCGCCCCCAATGTGATGACCCAATTATTAAGACTCCAACAAGTGTTGTCAGGGCATACGAAGACGGATGAAGGAAAATTAGTAGAGATTAAGGATAACCGATTAACGGAATTGATGGACTGCCTGGAAGATACTTCAGGCAAAGTCATCATCTGGTCACGCTTTCGTTACGACATAGAACGTATCCAAAAAGCGTTAGTCAAGGAATACGGACCACCGTCCACGGTTACTTATTATGGTGACACTTCGGATGAGGAACGAAGTGAAGCCATCGAGCGTTTCCAAAACGGAGATGCTCAATTTTTTGTTGGCAACCCTCAAACCGGTGGATATGGCATTACCTTAACTGCTGCTGAAACCGTTATTTATTTTGCCAACAGTTTCGACTTGGCTGTGCGTATGCAATCGGAAGATCGTTGCCATCGCATAGGCCAGGATAAACATGTCACTTATATAGACCTCATTGCCGAAAAAACCATTGACGACAAGATAGTTAAATCTTTGCGTAATAAAATGGATATAGCAAGTGTCGTCATGGGTGAGGAATTAAAACAATGGCTAACATAAGGAGAATTAAATATGCCAGATATAAAAAGATATAAAAGTGTCGCTGTTCCAATTGAAACCTGGGACAAATTAAAGAGTATTTCGGCAACGACTCATCGCTCACCTGCTCAACAAATTTCTTTTTTAGTTGATTTAGCTGACGAATTGCCTTCTGATATAGAGGCAGTACGTGCTGTATGGCGATCTAATGGAATAAAAAGAGCACATAATGGCGAATGATATCAATGACTTGGTAAAGTTTTATGAACATATAGAAAATGTTGTAGAAAATGAAACCAAATTACAAGACAGTCTTAAAGTTGTAACTTTATTTCGAGTTGCGTTAGAGTTAGCGGCTAAAGATATGGGATTGGTGAAAGCTTCTTATTTAATGGCTCGTTTACAACATGTAAGCCTGGGAACTTCATTAGGAATGGAAGATGATTTTAGTGGCATCTTAGAGGAGTTGTGCACAAAAAAACCAACCATAAACTAGAGAGGAAGAAGGAGAGTTGTCAGACGAAGACAAAAATATCTCTTGGGGAGAAAAAGGATACATGGGTGAGGAGAAGCCCCCTCCCTCTCATTGGGCTACTATCATTGCCGATCTGCGTAATCAAGCCGGTATGTCCCGGGAACAATTAGCTTTCGAATCTGGTGTAGGTGTTAGCACGATTGAGAACTATGAACGTATGAAAATATCAGAGCCTTCTATTTACAAAGTGGAATCACTTTTGAAGGCGATGGGTTATGAGCTTGATGCTATTCGCATAAGCTCTTCGGATACATCTCTCCCACAATAACAATACCATTTCCCCTTCTCCTCATAGGCATAACAATTTTCCGGATCCGCTCCTGCCCCACACCAGTGGCAAATTGGACTAGACCCAAGGTTCTTTTTTTCCTCCGTGATATTCTCTTGCATGACCTTCCTCGATGAGCTGTTGGCAAATGTCCACGCCATCCACATAAGGCGTTCCTAGGATACGTCCGTATTTTCCTTTTCCATCTTTGGCTGTTTGGATGATGAAGGTTGGAGGCAGTAATGCTTCAAGACGAGCTTTCGCAGCCAAGCCCAACTTCTTTTCCGCCAGGTTTCGCGTCCTACTCTCTGGCGTATTGATTCCCAACAAGCGCACTCGTTGCTTGAGCATCCACACCGAGAACCCCAAATCCAGGGATATATCAATTGTGTCCCCGTCTATTATTCTTACAAGTTTGCACCAATACTTAAACACCACACATTCCATCACAATTATTTAATTGACCAAAATCATCTTTATTATAAAAGAATAAATCCGGTTGTCCAATCTCATCCCAGGTCCTTAAATCTGCTTGGTCAATCGGAACCCGATCAGAATGTAAAAAAACCTCATCTTCTGGTCGCTTGGTAGCGTTTCTAATTGCTTTGTCTAACGCCACAACTTTCTTCCATTCCTCCTTATTCTCCTTGATTCTCCTCCATTCCGTGTTGGTGTGGTATGGACAAAAGATGCAAGCAGAACGTGGAGGGGTTGGATAGTTATTTTTCTTCATCCACTCCACGCACTGATGCCTTCTCATTTTCATGTCAACTAAAGGAAAATGATGGGTAATATAAGAAAACTGGCTTGCCTTCATCCGTACAATTTCATCGTAAGAAATACCAATAATCACATCCACGTTCGTACCTTCAGGAACTCGCTGTCTTTTTTTTAGGCCAAGTAGCTCGCGTATCTTCTGATTAATCGGACGAATCTTATAGTGGGTAGTGCACTGTCTTTTTAATAATCCTTTCTTTCCCTTCCTCCCTGTAACTGTAAACACGGGCACATTTAAAAATTTATATTTTCCTGTTCCCTGGGCCACTTCCATCATTTCCTGGTAAAGATCCCCGTAACTAATAACATGAACAGGGTAGGAAAGTTGTTGTTGTAACCAATCAAGCCACTCATAAACTGCTTTTGGTTCCGCTTGTGTATCCGCAAAGATAGCACAATCCGGTTTGTCGATCTCCCCTTTCTCTGCCATCAATGCCAATGTGCTGCTTTGCACGCCTGCTCCTAAAGATAATACTTTCATTTTTCTGCCTCCATTATTGCTAAAACATCGGGTCGGGTCGGGACAAGACAATCGGGTCGGGATGTCATATATTAGCCTAGAAGTCCGACTAAAAAACTGCCTATAATTATTCCTATATATAAAGACATTGGGATTTTTCCTTTCTTTTTTGATTTCTTTTTCACAGTGAAACAATCATCCACACGTAGAAAAGGACAAGGAGATTGATACATAAAATGGCTATTCCTATTTTCAGCATCATTTCCCCTGTCCTCTATACTTTTTCCATGACCTTCTCTTATACTTGTTCTTGGGTCGGCTCAAGCATGAACGCCCAATGGAAGTTCTTTTCTTTATTGTATCTCTATTAAAAGTAAAACTACGCAACATCGTAGTTCATCTCCTGATAATTTTCAAATTGTTTCGGCTTATAGGTCTTGGGTTCGTCGTGCAATATCCAATCGCTCCCCATCCAACCCTCTGCTTCATTCACACCTTTCATAAATGCCTCCCTTTCCCTTTCGGTATTGAAAGTATATATTGTCGGTTCGGCATCTTTCTCGGGTTGCTCTCCCCACAGAACCGATAAATAATATTGAGATTTAGTGTGGTCTTCCCACACGCCTCCTCCCAAATTATCGGGTATCCACAGTTTTGTTGCTTTACTCATCTTCATTCTCCTGTTGCCATGTGTCTATGATATCTTGTTTAAATTGTTCTTGTTCATATTCTCCATTGGCTAGTTCTGTTAATAGTTCTAATATGATTGTCCCTCCTAACCAATTCTCTATCATTTCTTCTGTTACTTTACTCATCTTTATTCTCCTCTTTCGGATACCAAGCATCAGTATTGTCGGGTAGTACTCTATCGCACCAATGATTAGGATATTCATTATCCGTGCTTTTTTGAGATTTGAACTTCATAAGTTTTTCAACCTCATCCGTTTTCTCTTCTAATGTGTCTACATCATGAAAAGTAATGTGACGCACTCCCTCCCCCCTAATCTCTCTGACTAAACTATTTATCGTATTGATTAAGTCTAAAACAACGAGATTATCTTCTCGGGTAAGGCGTTTGTTAATCTTCTTTTCTTCCATTAGTCTTCTCCCTTTCTTTTTGTTGTTTAAGTGTTTCGCGACTCATGTCGCCTTCTTGGTGTTTATGCCATAGTTCACGAATGTATTTGTCGTCAACCACGTGCATTTTGCTATGAACAAATTCCAAAACATCGCCCAGTGTTTTAGGGTTCTGCGTCATACCCTCCCCGAACGCTTGTTCCATGTCCATTGCCCATGCTTTAATTCTTCCCATTTTTATTCTCCCTTATATCTACCTTTGTTATTCTAATAGAACATTTGGGAAATTCTTCTTTATATTCTTCTAAATAATATTTTGCATCTTCTTCATCAGAATATATTCCTTCATCTGCCCATCCCTTATCGGTAAGAACTAATAAAGCCCATCCCTCACAGTAAAATTTATCTTCTTTACTCATCTTCATTCTCCCATATTTTCATCTGTTTCAATAAACCTTCGGCAAGTTCTATTCTACCCATAACAATATAATCATCTTGGCTATTTTCTTCTACCTGTATTACATCATTTAGTTCTTGCTTTAGATAATCTCTAACTTTTTGTAGCATCTGATTAGCTAAATCGTTTGGGTTACCTC
>VTLG01013974.1_pt1 | contig 48944 bp, 39 predicted proteins | sample 4694571 | NCBI WGS metagenome assembly VTLG01 (sample SAMN12604809, study PRJNA352737) | marine metagenome | biome: ENVO:00000447; feature: ENVO:00000209|ENVO:00000569|ENVO:01000036; material: ENVO:00002151; isolation source: viral sequences binned using virsorter ... | reverse complement strand
TATCTATATGCTTCAATGATAATATAATCACCGACACTCAAGTCCTCTGACCAATCCATATCAATGAAAAGTCTATCCATATGACGGTTGAATCGAATGGGTTGCTTACCTACAAATAACTCTTCCAATGTTTCTACATGCCTCATGGCCTCAACATATGGTGCATAAGATGAACTTGTGAAATCAAATAAATCGTTTAAGTGTATTTGGTATCTTACGTTAAATAGATTTGAACCGTTAATAGCATCACCAACATCAAAGATACCTACCACAGCAGTAACCGCAGCAGGAATAGCGATATATTCATTAGTGATATCAGTTGCAGTAATTTGGTGCTTCAGATATACCTTTTCAGCACCATCGTAATGATAGTCTCTGTAATACTCTAATGCATCATCAATGCGGTCTTGCATTTGGTCTTCATCGATGTTAATCTCTATAACAGGATGACCTAAGCGCCGCAAACAATATTCTTTCAATTGTACTCTTGATGCGGGATTTGCCATGTAAAATCTCCATTCTTTTACATCTATTTATAATGTAGATTTCCCCGTCATCAACTTCCAACAAAATTCTTACCAGCGGTTACGGCGTTATCGTATGCGGTTTTAGAATTGCTGGATTTTTTGTACCAATCTTTTGCTTGCTGATGTTCAATAAACCGTACATCGCGTGCAACCACTTCTTTAAGCATTTCTGGATCGTTATTGTGCCGTTCCAAATGGGTTGGATGCCTACCTCTAATATATTCAGTTGGTTGTTCTTCAGTTATAATCTCATTGATCTCTGTAACGCTATGACCCATAGCGGTAAATTTCCATTCAATTTCTTCATCTGTAAGATCATCAGCCATTTAATTTATCCTCCAACTCTTTAACTTTTGCACTTAACTCTTGAACAGCTTTAATCAACGGCATTACAAACATTTCTCTAGAGACTGTTTGACTGCCATCCGACCGTTCTTTCCAACCTGTAAAGGTATCACAACCAGATTTGTCCAGAGCTTCTTTAACTTCTTGAGCAATCATACCGTGCATGACAGCATCAAGATTCATATTATTCTCTTCGCTATACTCATCCCATTCTTTAGGAAATTCGTTTGAAGGTTTCCATTGATAAGTAACCGTCCTCAAATTATTGACAAACTCAAGGCCCAGTTCGTTTTCTTTAATGTTACGCTTTTTCCTTACATCAGAGGTTCGTGTCCAAGCGGCGTCCGTATCAAATTCATTTTGAATAACATTTCCTGTTTTACCAATCGTAACTTGGTTATTTTCTCCACCGGGTATGTTATCCCCAATTACAATTTGATACTGAGAGTCGGCGGCCGATGGTTGGGCGTGTGAGCCAAGACTGATGTTGTGACTGCCGGTGGTTATGTTGTCGCCAGCATAATTCCCAACAGCGGTATTGTTACCGCCTACACCCAATGAATGCAGAGCATTTTGCCCTACCCCGATATTACCATCGCCTGTTACAGTATTATTGGAAAGGGCATTGCCGCCAACTGCAACATTATATTCTCCAGTGGTTAAGGCTGCCATTGCGTTGTAGCCGATTGCAGTATTGTAAACCGTATCGTTACCCATCGTACTTAATGTGCCATAGCCTATAGCAACGTTATAGCTACCACCTGTTACAGTTGCGTCCATTGCGTATGCGCCCATTGCAACATTGTTTTGGCCCGTCGTATTGAGCAACATGCAATGATAACCGATGGCTATATTATAATGAGCAGATGTATTGTCTCGTAATGCTCCGTTAGCTATTGCAACTCCGTAACTACCTGATGTTCCTTTCTGAAATGTATATGGTCCTAGACCTACGTTGAGACTTGTATCAGTAGCATCCCCCATTGCAAAATAACCAACAGCGGTATTAAACTGACCGTCATCTTGGTCCTGTAGGGCTTGTGTGCCAACAGCTACATAGTAATCTGCGCCATCACTATTCTCCCCGGCCTGATAACCAACGGCTACATTGCCATAACCTCCAGTTTCATCATATCCGGCCTTTTGGCCCACAAAAACATTAGCATCCCCGGAATTCAAGGAGGTTCCCGCATCGTCGCCAATAATCGTGTTATAATTACAGCCAGAAGCAATAGCTAGGCCGGCATTCTGACCCAATCTCAAATTAGCAGAACCGGCCGTCGGCGTGTAAATATCACCAGTTCCTTTAATTATTAATCCAGAAGTTGCCGATCCATTTGTTTGGAAAGCAATATGTGAATTTTCTTGCTGAATAAATTCAACACCGTTATTATCATTTCTAATGGAAATCATCATACCGTCGCCTGAACCAGCGCCAGTACTATTTCCTGTTATCTGTAACCCTGTAGCAGTTCCACCAGCAATGTGTAATCTTCTATGTGGCGCAGTAGTACCAATGCCGACATATTGATTTGCTCGCGTGAATCTAATAACTTCAGTTTGAGTTCCACTTGCTTCACTTTTAATATGTAAATCGCCATTTGTGCTACTATCGTAGAAGTGCCAACCATGCGTTGCATTAGCACCAATCTTAATTCCCGCAACACTATCTGAATTTCCTAACACTTCTAATCGTGCTTCTGGTGCAGTTACTCCAGCTCCTATACCTACGTAACCGTTAGCACGTAAGATAGTTAAAACGTCATTACTCGCACCATAACTATAAAATCTAAAATCACTAGTACTACCACTGTTTCTCTGACCAATAATCCAATCATCAGTGCTACTAGTCATAAGTTTAATAATGTTGTTATGACCAGCCTGGGTACGTTTTAGTATAATAGATTCAGTATTAGTACCAGTAGGCCCAATCTCTAAATATCCAGTAGGTGCAGTTGTAGCAATACCGACTTTGCCTGCACTGGTAATTCTGACTCGCTCCGATGTATTATATGCTCCATCAGAGGCTGTGTCAAATGTCAAAGCACCAGGCATATCACTATCGCCCGGTGTGCCGTTAACGTATGCTCTTATTGCAGCTGCAACTGAAATATAGTCTACTCCATCAGCAGCATTAAATTCAACAGCGCCGAGATGCTCACCATCTGCTACTATGGCATTTGTTCCGATAGTAGAAGAAGCAGATTTCAACATTCTTAGTGCGGGATATGATGCATTAGTTGATGACCACTCTCCTAAAAGTAGTGTGTTTCCTTTATTTGCGTAATGGATTTGAGAATATGCGGAAGTGCCAGTATTTACATAAGAACTGTGCCCTACAAGAAATTGTGACCCCGCTGCTGGTGCTGAAAAGTGACTAGAAAATTCTGCCGAATTGTTGGCTCTTAATGTGAAAGCAGTCCCTTCTGTTCCGCTGTTGGCCGTCTGAAAAACTAAATCAACACTGTCACTTGCTCCGCTGAAAGCCTTGATATAAGCGGTGCCGCTTCCCGAACCGCCAGTGACTCCCAACGAGATTGCCTGATCGTTATTGGCGTTTTCACTAATAATAAATCCGTTTGCATCAGTGCCAGTAACAAACTTTCCTGTACCTTCAACATGAAGTAGGGCTGCTGGTGAAGTACTACCTATGCCAACTTTGCCATTACTATCAATAATCAAATCAACGCCAGAACCACTAGTCCTTAGACCCATCAAATTCGTGGCATTACTATAGTAAACGCTTCCCATATTTTCGTCACCAGAGTCACCAAAATCTAGGTTGCTCTGACCAGATGTACCACTGATGATCGACATGCGAGCTGTATCAGTTGCGCCAGCATTGTTTTGAACTTGTAAGATGGTTTCTCCGCTGGCCGTTTCACTAGGTAGTGATCCAGCCCCACCTGTAATTTGAAGTTTGGCATAACTCGGCGTAGCGCCTATACCTACATCTCCAGCTGTAGTAATACGCAGCCGCTCAGTATCATTTGTTGTAATTCGATAGGCATGATTGGAGCGTGCGCCGTGAGTAACCGCACTAGAAGCATCATTAACAATAGTTTGCGATATGATTCCACCATCTGATTGGATCAAATGAATAGCATCACCACCTGTATTATGATGATGTAGAGTTGTATATCCGCTAAAAGTTGTTGGACTTGTGGTTCCTATGCCGACATGGCCGACATTATCAAGTAGAATTTTTCCACCAACAAGTAATTCGGCAACAGAATAGGTAGAGGTATTCGCAACAGCATGAGGACTAACTACATCGGCCGCAAACATCGTATTGGCATTAATTGCTCCAGCGGCAATTGAGTTCTGTGATAGTTTTGTTCTACTCATTTCGGGAACCTCGATTTGATCTCATTAACTAGGTTTGGTTGGCCAAGTTACATTAGTGGGGTCTGAGGTGTTTGCTGGCAAATCTCTCAAAGCCTTACGGTAATTAGTCCAAGCAGTTTTTGTATCATCATTCATCGCCCCCCACTTATCGGGTAAGACATCTATATCACTGGCCAATAGTCGTTCATCTCTATCGGCTCGTAGGATGACAAAATTTTTAGTCTTCTTATCTGCATCGAAAGCACTCTGATCAAAACTAACGGTCTTATTTGTTTTATTAACCGGAAAGTGCTTTGGGGTTTGAAAACACATTTCCCCGTTAACAGCCGTGGCATCATTATCAACTACAAAGGCATCTTCATAACCAGCAATCTTGTGAAGCTCCGCAATCCTCGCGTCAGCCTCTTCCCGTGTTTTATAAGTGTCATACTTAGAGATGAAGCCGTTCTCATCAACTTTGTTAACTGTTGTAAAACTTGCCATTTATAGTTCCTTCCAAATTTAAGATTTAACAAGCCCATACAAAACAGCGTTGCCAGTCCTAACATTTCCAGAGTCAACATATATTTGAACCTTGGTTAAGGTTATGGTTGCGTTCCTCTGGCCTATAAATTGACCCAAGGTAAGTTCTCTACTCGCATGAGCGGCATGACTGTAGGTAAATCCAACAGTGGGATACATATTTGCACCAGTATAGAAAAACATAGTTGCTGCAAAACCTTCTCCAGCTTGGTATCCATGTCCTTCACCGGACAGCTTAATGTTAGGTTCGTTGGCATCTTTGCTGACTTGCGGTGATGAGTCTCTTTCTCTCATAAAATAACCAACATAGTCGTAATCCGATGCCCCGCTATCGAAGCCACCGGAATCACCAAATCTCAAATAGAGCTGTTCGTCATCAGTCATTGGACGAACATCAGTCCACGTAATTGCATGTACGTCGTAGGTTGAAACATCAAAACCAGTAACATCTAAAGTAGCATCATCATCTGCTGAAAAAGACCCAATTCTTACCCAAGCACCACCTCCGGCAGCTTCCCAAGCTACTCCACTTCCTGTTGAAGTTAGTACTTGACCATCTGAACCTTGTGCTCCATTAATTTTATAGTTATCTGCATCCACAGCGCCATCGACTTGAAGCTTTTCTCCCGGCGAAGTTGTGCCGATGCCTACGTTACCAGTTGAACGTGCCATCACTAACTGATTGTTTTGCCAACCGTTGTATTCACGGTCAATCCTGAGAAGACTGTTAGCGGCATTAACTCCAATTTTGAAACCGCTGGAGCTATCTCCTAGCATCCATAAAACTGAATCATAGTCGCCACCGCCAGCGTTGCCGTCGCCAACTTTAATATAGTTGCCAGTCACGGTAAGGTTCTTGTTAAGCGTTAAACCTGTATTGTGAACGTGAGTTAGAGTAACTTCATGATCAGCGCCATAATGAATAACTACACCATCATGAGGATGATATACATCGTTATATAACCAGCTGGTGCTACTAACATTAAAAACACCCTCTACAGCAACCGTTGTAGAGGTAAGTTCAATTTCTGTGTCGGCTGCAAGGTCTAACTGACCATCAGCTGAAGAATAAATTTTAAGTGCTGAATCTCTGAATTGTAATTCTCTAGTGCTATTTAACAATAGACCTGTATCAGCAACGTGTGTCAGAGTAACATCATTATCTGCACCAAAGTAAATTTTTGAACTATCCGATTTAAGCCCTATGTCGTTGGCAAATTCTGCAAATTGAGAACCAGCAGCACCGTCAAAAGTAACTTGTGTAACCTGATTATCTGCCTCAATTCTAGTTTTAGCACCTACTTTACTTGTAAATAATCGTCCAATACCTACATCATAATCATAAAGCATTCCATAACCAATTGCACCATTATGACTAGGACTACTAATTCCTATAAGACCTTCATCAGCATCAGGAACCGCTACTACCAAGCCAGCATTTGTATTACTTTCTATTACAACATCATTAAAATTAGCAGGCGCAGTCCATGTGCCAGCAGAACCCGTATGAACATGAAGTAGACCATCTGGCGCAGTAGTTCCTATGCCAACGAGGCCTGCATTGGTAATTCGCATTTCCTCAGCATTATTCGTATAGAATAATAATGGTGTATTTACATTTGTTCCAAAGATACCAGTGCCAGCATTATCCATTCTTGCAATCAGCGAACCACTAGCATTTTGACTATACCATTGTGTTTCAGCTACATAACCAGTTGGGCCATACATTTGATGATAGGTGTGGCCACCGGGATTTTGAAGTTTCAATGCAAATGTTGAATCTGCTGCTATTCCGATTCCGACATGGCCATTCCCATCAATTTGCATCGCTTCTGTAAACGAAGTTGCTGCATCAGCAGAACCAGACGCTGCGTATGAAAATCTAAAGGGAATATCACCATTACCCATTTGAAGTATAGAAGCAATATCAGTAGTTCTATATTTCCATCCACTATTATAATAGACGTTTTGTGAAAAATTAGTTTCACCATCAAACGTAACTATTGCTCCACTATCGCCAATAACGAGTGTACCTGTTTCACCCGCAATTGTTGGGAGAGTAGTATTGATGGCAAGACTTCCATGCTTGCTAAGTTTCATTCTCTCACCAACTGAACTTCCATTATGAGAATACCATGCGTGGTGGCCTTCCTCCATATTCATATAAGCAATACCATGATCACTTTGCATATGGAATTTAACACCATCATTAGCACCAGAACCAGAAGTAGTCGTACTCAATCTAAGTACATCACCGCTACTGGCACCCAAATGAATATGAGCTTGACCTTGAGGCGCAGTAACACCAATGCCTACTTTGCCATCATAATGTAAAGATAAAACGTTGTTTGTATTTCCACTACCATCAGTCGTTCCCAAATAAAGATTTGATGCTGGCGCGCCAGAACTATTCTTAGAATAAAGCAATCCATTGGGCGCACTGAAACCCATATACATCTGATCGGTTCCGATGCCAGGATTTGTTTTAGCAGCAAAAGTATCACCCGATACTGATCCCGTAAACGTGGCAATTTCTGAACCTGATGCGCCTGATAGGGTGAGATTTGCAACGGAATTGTCGGCTTTTAATTCAAGTGAAGCACCAACTTTTGAGGTATGGACTCGTGCAGTATTTCCAGCATGATACCAATCAACCAGAAATCCATGATTGTCAGAGGGTGAACCAAATGCAAGCGAACCGTAGGAAGCGTCAGGTGAAAGAACGGAAATACCAGCATGTGCGCTATTTTCTACGATTAAGTCATCTGTACTACTAGCGGCAGTTACACTTCCAGCAGTAGCAGTGTGAACATGAAGTGGGCCATCCGGCGAAGTTGTGCCAATGCCAACATTCTTTGTGAAATTAATATTAGCAGATGAAAAATCTGCAAGAGTATCAGACGCACCGACGCTAACGATAAATGAATCTCCAGTATCTACACGGGCAATCAAGTCATCATCATTACCACTATTAATAAGTGCGGCACCAGAACCAATAAAACTATCTGCACCCGAAGTAAATTTAATATAGGCGTTAGTGTGGGTTATATCAATACCGTCCGCCCTTGTGCTTAGTTGCTTAACATTATCATGATAAAGGTCAACTGCACCATCTCCGGTAATAACAATGCCGTTTTCAGCGCCGGGAATGCTAGCACGTAGGTATATATTATCTGCTTGAATGTAAAGACTGTCATCACCTTCAGCAGAAATTACACTATTCGTACCATCATGATATATTTGAAGATCACTACCAGCGCCAAATATTGCTTTTGCATTATCGGGGAAAATTAAATCATCTTCACTTTTATCCCACAGAAGATTGCCAGTTGCACCGACAAGTGTTAAATCGCCGTCAACTCTACTAATAGCAGTATTCGCTACTCCATCTGATAGTATTCTACTTATGGCCATTTATTTTTTCTCTTTTTCTAGAGGTGCCACCGCCTTTTCATAATATACTATCAACTCTTTTTGCTGCTGTAAAAATCTTTTGATATCAGACATATTTAGTGCAAGTGTCTCATAATCACGAACACTTAATACATATCCTACTAAGTCACCATTCTCCTTTACGAACCTATTCTTGAACTCCTCATAGTTTTCTTCAGTTACAACATAGAAGTGTATATCATTCAGCTTCATAGGTTTGGGCCTATTCTGAACGGGTATCTTTCTTTCAACCTCGACGGTTTTAACTTCTATAGGAAGAATTTCCCTCCAGCTACTGCATCCGCTTGTCAGGAACATCAACGGGATCAGGCTTAGAACCAGAAAGTTCTTCCAGAGATTTGAATAATTTTTTTGTTCCATTGTTTATCTTCTTCTCCACTAATCCTGGCTTTTGTAAACTTAACTTTGCCAGATTATGTTTTCTTAGTTTACCGATAAGAGTATCCCTATAATCATTTGCTTTACTTAACTTTGTTTGTAGTTCATTATTTAATGCAGCAAACTTCTCCCTATCAGCAATTAGTGTATTGATAGTATTATCTTGTAATTCTTTTGCGACCATAATCTTTGCGTTGTTTTCAGTCAGGGTTTGAATACGTTCTTGTGTGTCTTTATAGTAATAGTATGCACCATAGCCAACGCCACCAAGAAGTCCTAATACAATCAATAGCATATAAATTTTAAGCATTTAACTTGGCTCCTCGGGCCATGTTACGTTATTCGGATCGGCGGTGTTTGCTGGTAAATCCCTCAAGGTTTGGCGGTAGGTTTTCCAAGCATCGCTCATCGTTAAATCAGACACGCCACGCCAGTCGGATGCTTCGAGAAGTGTGTTGCGTTCTTGTCGCAATACAGCAAAAGCCCGATCATTTGCAGCAGCGTCCCAAGCTGCCTCAACGGCATCTCTCGCGACCTCTTCTTCGTCCGTAAAAGGAACGTCAATCTGTTTTTTCTGGGATGCGTCCCAAATTGTATGATGTCTAGGCATGTGCAATTCCCCATACTGTCATTCGACCCGATGCAAAGTTACCTGATCCCATCCTGATTTCTATTCTGTCTAAAGTTATGTTCTGATTGAGCCTGCCAACAAACGAGCCCCCATACTGCACACCATCATTGGGTCTTTGGGCAGTATATGTTCCCGATATTTGTGGGAAAGTGCCGCCATCACTGGGCGTGTGGATATAGAATAACGCGCCGACCCCTTCGTTGGTAGCATTGCCATTGCCTTCAACAGCTATCTTAATGCCATCAACACCTGTCGAGCTAGAGGCAGCGTATGAGTTTGAATTACAGAGAGTTGACATTGTGTGGTGTGAATAGTCATTATCATCATATACTTCTGAGCTATCCCCTAAAAATATATGGATGGCACTACCATCATTCACCGAGTGCATATCTGATATCGCCACAGCGTATGTATCATATGTACTGGTTAACCCTGTTATAGTCAGTGAAGAACTGTTACTTGCTACTACCGTCCCAATCAAAGTCCACGCACCTCCACCGGCATCTGCCCATTGAGGGGCGGCACTAGCACCTTGACTAGTTAATACTTGACCTGATGTTCCATAGTTAGCACCGGCAATACCAAATTGACCTGCTGAAGCTATGCGAAGTCTTTCTGTGTTGCCCGTGCGGAAAGTGAGCGTATTAGCGGCAACCCAATCCATTCCGGTATCAGTATCGTGTGTGAAATGATAGAGGGGAGATCGATTTGCTGGCGTGACAGAAGATTCACCAACACCCAATTGCCCGGCACTACCAAGTTGCATAAGTGTAGTGCCAGCGGTTGTCACCTTCAGCGGAATATAACTGGCACCAATCGCAGCGGCGTGTTTAAGTCCCGCGAATACTGCGTTACCGCCCATACTAGCATTTGCAGATTCAACTAATAAATAAGCACCATGTGTGTAATTACTGCCTTCTGTATAAACATGAAGCGCAGCAGTTGGCGCAGATATGCCAATGCCTACTTTACCTGTTACAAAATTAAAATTCGAGCTGGTTAAAGTGAGAACATTAGCGATTGACCTAATGTGGGTATTGGTATTCCCTGATGCGCCGCTATCAAACCAAGCAATATATTTTTCATTAGGTAATTTAACACCTACACTTCCTGTTGAATCAGAACCCGCTGCACTCAATACACCTATTCCACCAGTAAGCGTAGTACCACCAGCACCGTCAATGGATAAATCCTGCCTCGAATCCGTTAGGTTGTAGATTCTGAATGCCCCAGCATGATTCTGCATAAGAAAATCATCGCCGCTGCTGGAATTTAGATTGATATTTGGACTACCAGAACCCGATAAAATTAACTTCTGATCAGTTCCACCAGTTAGATGAAGTAATGCGTTTGCCGTACTACTACCGATTCCTACATTTCCGGCACTGGTAATTCTCATTCGTTCAGCTAACGAACCAGCTTCTGGTTTCGTATCAAATATAATATTACCACCGCTATCATCACCAGCATTAGTGTCAGATGTTACAGTATTTACTCGTATAGCTCCAATGACTTTACCATCCGCATCATGATTTGCAGCATCCGCATTATTAGCATTAAAGAATTGAATACCACCTACAGTGTAATCATTTGCACTTGTGTCTCTACCCAATTCTAGAACACCGGCAGCAGTAGCATCTGTTATGGTAAGATATGTTGCTGAAGTTCCATAAGTGGTTGTATGAATTCTGGGCCCAGTAGTACCGATGCCTAAATCGCCGTCACTATTGAGAAACATTTTTTCACTAGTATTGGTCCAAAATTCCATACCATTATCACTATGGGTATACCGGATCATTCCAATATCACGATCAGCAGCATCACCGAATTCAACTCTAGAATCTCCAGCTGCACCACCTATAAGACTTATGACAGCATTATCACTTGTAGAAGAATTTTTCTGTATTACAACTCCATTAGTACTAGAACTAGGAAGAGTGCCGGCGGCTTGTGCAACGTGTAATGGTGCTTGCGGCGAAGTAGTGCCGATGCCTACTTTGCTTGCGCTGGTAATTCTCAGAGCTTCACTGACCGATCCACCATCACCCGGCGAGAAAACTAAGTCAGCAGGAATATCTCCGGTCCCAGGCGTGCCGTTTACGACTGAACTAATGCGTCCAGCCAACGTCTGATAATCTGTCCCATCATCACCACTGAAATCGATTTTCCCCAGCTCATCTCCATTGGCGACAACCGTGTTACTACCAACGGTAGCGTGCCGGGACTTACCTAAATTGATTGATGCCCCGTTCGCGTTTGCAGACCACCTCATCGCAGAAATAGATGAGTTGTTATAGGCATTACCCATTATTTGTAGAGATGCTTGCAGTGCATTTGAAGTAATGGTAGTGGTGGTTTTCCCCACTAAAATCATACCACTAAGAAGCCTCATCACTTCTGAATTACTTGCACCTAAAGCTAGTCCAGCAGATAAATCAAATAATGAACCTACACTTCCATCTCTTTTTAATTGAAGTGCTCCGGCACTCGATTCTGCCCGAACAATTGCAGCAGTACTATTTGTGACTTCGATACCACCACCAGAACCAGTAAAAGCAGGGCTTGCGGTATTAACTCCAAGATTACCAGTTGAATTAACCGTTCCAGCAATAGTTAATGCGCCGGAAGCAAGGGTCATCAAATCAGTATCACTAGTATGACCTATAGTAGTACCATTAAGAATTACATTATCAACAGTAAGTGCGGATAGACTACCAGAACTACCATCAAGTTTAGACATAGCAATAGATGCATCAGACTTGATATGCCTGTTCTGTATAGTGTTATCCGAAGGAACACCTACATTAAATGTATCACCAAACAATATCGCAAAGAAATCATCGCCGCTAATAGGCGCTGTGGTAAAACTTATCTGCGAACCAGAAACCGTATAATCAGTTTCAGGCTCTTGGATAATACCACCCAAAGACACAATAAGCTGTGATTCTGACTGCACTACTTGTGCATCACCGCCAGAAGTTAAATTAAACGTCGTAGTGCTTCCATTAAAACTGGAAGCAAAATCATCTAACTTAGCGTATCGTCCTATTGCTGGTTGACGACCAAGATACGCCATAGGTGTTTACTCCTATGACCAAGGTGTGCCAGTACCAGTAGTAGGCGTCTTTGATTCCGTAATTTGCGCTGCGACTGCGGCCTCATATCTGGTTACTTCATCTGAACCCATAGCTGCCTTTACCCACGCAATTGCATTTTCTTCAGTTACAGAAGCATACGCGACGAAACTAGACAAATCGCTAGTATCAAGTGCTTGTGCGCCATATGATCGACCATGATGAACTACAGCACTATCACCAGAACCAACTGTTTCTGAATCAGTAACTTCCCAATGAACCACAGTGATTACATCAGTTTTACTATTCAAAGACTTGGTATAATCACATGCTACAACTTTCCACGTTGCTGCCATTTTCTTTCTCCTTTTATTAACTCAATTGACTACTTATACTATTTAGTTTAATCTTGTTTTACTTATTTAGTTTGGCTCCTATAATCATGATGGTTCCGTAGGCCACACGTCCGGCCAAAGACTTATATCCACAGTTGCCGGAAGATTTCGCAAAGATTGCCTGTAAGTTGTCCACTCCGCTTTCTTGGTATCAGTTAAAGGAGAAGAATGATCAGGTGCCTGTGTCCAATCCGAATCTATAAGTTTTTGATCTCTTTCTACTCTCAAATGAGACATATGACTTGCATCACGGTCAGCTATTTCCTGTGCAGTCATATCTCTCGCACGATGTATCAAAAGAACTCTGTCTTCTTCAACAGTAACTACATCAGTATCGAATATTTGGTTAGCACCAAGAGTAACATTTGTCTCAATTAGGGGCAGCCACCCAAGGGTCTTGAGATAAGCATCATCACCGTTTGATAAATGCAAACCTGTCACATTCTCCCAGCTTTTGGGCAGCGTGCCCATATAGTCTACGCTGCCATCTTTAACGTGTGCATACATTGCAACTGCCCTCTAATCTTTGCGAATGGTTCTTTCCAACTTCCATATTCTTGCTGTCGAAACAAGGTCACACTATCGTAATAAGGTGTTACATCTCCCGGCAGCGCCCACAAGTAGTATGATAAAACAGGGACCACAATCCACGTTTCCACCCCCATAGCTGCGGCTAAATGAGCAACGCTGGTACAGGAAGTTATTACTATCTCACACTCGCTGATGGACTTGCGAGTTTCTGCCCAATCTGAAACGTCAGCTTGTTCCATCCATTCTGGTTTCAGTTCTGCATCTTTATCCCGTTGTAGAGAGACACAATCGTATCCTTTAACCGCATCAAACATTAAATCTGCCGGAAAGAACCTGTGCTGCTCATGCTCAAACTTTGGATTCCCACTCCACCTAACTCCTATGCGTCCGGGCACTGCGTCAGCAGTACGCTCAATATAGGGGGTTCCCTTTAAATCTTCATATTCATATCCAAATGGAACCACTGCCGACATTGAAGGGAGCCAGTAATCATGGTAGACACTACAAGCAGCGTCATGTTCTACAACAGGAAAATTTTCTGCAAACATTGGGGCTAACTCAGGTGAACAAGAAATCACTACACGGTTTCCACGTTCTTTTAAATCAAAGGCCCAGCGATAACTTTTAATCTGGTCACCAAGTCCACCTTCCAGATTTAACAGGACCGTGCCTTCTTCCTTATTCCAAATCGGTTGTGCAGTACCTATGTGCTTGTTTCCGAATACATCTTGTGGTCGCCCACAATCTAAAAGTTTATGCCCTTCCAGCAATTTACCTTGTTGGAGCAAATACCATCCACGATTAAAAGCAGCACGTTGACAAGTTGGAGTTTCTTTTTCAAGCTGTTGGGCAATTTTCCAGCCCTCCTTAAAATCTCCTCGTACCCCCGCATCTAGTTGTAGGTCAATCAAGTTTTCTTTTATTGAAGGCTCTGGCTTGTCATTCCAGAACTCTCCACCAGAATAGTGTTCCCATAATATTTCACCAAGAATTTCTTTGGCTGAGTATTCTTGTTTAGAAACTTGTGGACGAACCTTGTGTAAATCTTTAATGCCCCATATTGTATCTATCTCAGTAGAAGGAGGAATATTATTCAAATCATGAGTAAATTTTTCGACTCCGATAAAATCAGAAATACGATTCAGTTGTTCTTGCGTTTGATTTACAAGATCATGGTATTCAATTAACAAAATATTGTCTGGGTATTTTTCATAGCTATGCTTCAGATCAGTGTAGCTATCGAAAAATTGTTTCGTAGTGTCATTATGTTCAGTCAAAAACTCAGATACATTATCTGGGTTAACAATCTTTACTAGAGAAGCTAGACATTCATTCATTGGTCGTACAGTGGCAACAATTTTAATATCATCTTGGAACTGACTCATTATCTCAATTATTTCAGAATTGGCCCAACCTCTACCTTTATCAAAAATTATAGGACTGTCTATATTGGCATAGCGTTTATGCTGCAATACTTCCACACAATCTTTATTGCTTAGACCATCTGTTTCTCCCAAAGGAGCTCCTGAATTAGATTTAAATAAAAGATTAAATGCGTAAATCATATCACAGAGATTACTTGTATTACTGGCATAAGTATCAGGACGTTGATTTAGCAAACACTTTAGAAGTGTTGAACCCGATCTTGGCATACTAGATAAAAATTTTAATTTCATAATTTACTCTTACGTTCTGAACGCAAATCTTGAATTTCTACCCGATTCACCGATTTGTTCCCATGAAGTAAGAGAACCAACTTGAACAGGGGAAGAGTAGCTTGTGTTGTTTCCTTGACCATTTACTCCATAATAACCACGACCCCATGCCCACAATGTTCCATCTGTCTTTATTGCCAGACACGCATACCTACCCCCAGATACGTTTTTCCAATCGGTCAAACTTCCAACCTGTACAGGAGAAGAATAAGTGGTCAAGTTTCCTACACCTATTTCTCCAGTCTCTGGACCGAAAGCACTTCCCGCAGAGCCTGTGAAGTTTGACGTTTGAGTACCAGTTCCCCACAAGGTGCCGTCTGTTTTAACAGCCATCCAACCACCGTAAGCCGACAATCGCCCAGTGCGGAAACTGACTTGCGCCCAATTAGTAAGAGAACCAACCTGAACCGGAGAAGAATAATCTGTAGTGTTTGATGTGCCTAATTGACCAGCACCGTTTTCCCCCCAAACCCACAATGTACCATCAGTTTTTATAGCAGCAGCTACGCGAGTGCCTGCTGAAGCCTGTGCCCAAGTAGTAAGCGAACCAACCTGAACAGGAGAGGAACGATCCGTAGTAGACCCATCACCCAACTGACCGATGTTGTTTTGCCCCCATGACCATAAAGTTCCATCAGTTTTAATAGCGCATAAACTTGTTTCCCCCTTGGTCACCAAAGACCAATTAGTAAGAGAACCTACCTGTGCGGGAGAAGATATATCCGTCGTACTTCCGTTACCCAACCTCCCGTTATTACCATCCCCCCAAGTCCACAATGTACCGTCTGTTTTTATAGCCGCACTGGATGTTGCTGTGGTCCCTACATTATCCCAAGTAGTCAACGCTCCAATTTGAACTGGACTAGACGTACTTGTAGTATTTCCAGTACCCAGTCTACCGTAACCACCGTTTCCCCAAGCAAAAAGTTTTCCCTCATTGTTTACAGCTAAAGTATGGTATCCAGAAATGCAGTGTTTTATGGACTTGGTATTATCTGGGTCACGACCTAACCAATATTCCTCACTACCTATTTGTACTGGAGAATATTTCTGATTAACGGTCCCATCGCCGCGTTGACCACCTTCTCCCTCGCCCCAACCCCATAATTGATAACCAGCAGTACCACTAGAGCCAGCAGCACCCATCATTCCTCTTCTAGTATTAGTCATTCAATATTCCTTTACGAGGGGGTTTTACTATCTGCACTGGCGACCATGCCGTGCCAAATAGTTCCACCGTCAGTAGTGATGAAAACTAGGATATCTAAGCCACTAGTTGTTAAAGTTGGCGCAGTACCTCCAGCCCAATCTACAGATGCGGGCCAGTTCACAGTTTGTGAGCCACCGTTTGTCAGGAACAAGGTGAACCCACAAAGTTCATCGCTTGCTGTAGGATTACTAAATGTCCATGTTACAGTAGATGTCGATACAGTAGCCGTGAAATTATTTCCATCTTCAAGATTAATTGTGCGAGCACCCCCAGCACTACCAAGGGCACTAGTAACTTCGCTATAGTCTTTTAAGTTAGCTCTAATTAATTGTTTATCTAATAAATTAAGACCTGTGGTATTTACAGTCATTATTGTCGTATAACCGCTACCGACTTGAAAAGAAATCGAATCAGCAGTACCAATTCCACCAATGCGCCAGTTAGCTGTCGAGGCATTAAAACTACCAATAGTATGATAATTTGCCCCTGCTGCATTCGGTGATTTAAGATGAATACGAGCGCCAGTACTGTTGGTTGATGTTTCCAGAATCATTTCTGCGTCACTGCCACCACCGTCTATGACATGAAGAATTTCTGACGGCGCGCTCGTACCAATGCCGAGACGACCAGCCGTAGTGAGCCTCATTGCATAAGCAGTACTGGTTATTTGAAAATTTATGTTATTTGTATTTGCGTTTCCACCACCCAACCAAAGTTCACCACCACTGCCATCGACGCCGAACACAGCATTTCCAGAACCGTTCTGGCCGAAAACAGCACCGTAAGCAGTAAAATTTCCGCCTGTAGTCAGGCGTGTGGCTAAGGTGTTGTCGGTATTGTTGTAGGTATCAAGGTGTTTGGCGTTTTGCCTGATCCCCACATACCATTCCTGTGGATATGTGCCGCCAGTTCGACGCATTCGCCAGCCAGTTGTCTGAGCATCAGCGGTAATCGTGACGGTGGGAAGAGTGGTTGCGGTCCCTCCATTTATCTCAAATTTTGAATTAGCATAGACAGTTGTTGTGCCAATGCCTACGTCCCGATTTAGCAATATTCGCATTGCTTCTACGCTATTGGTATTGAACCTTACATAAGTTTCACCATTAAGTGTTACGAAATCATCAGCGCCCGTGGTATACATAACCAACTCATTGCCGTCGTAATAAATTCCTTTAGAAGAGTCGGTGAAATGAATACCACCCGATGCTCCACCGAATGTAAGATCACTAGATGGCGAATTTGTACCAATGCCAACTCTACCATTCGCATCAAACATCACTCTGTAAGCTGTTCTTGCTAAATCGTAGAAAGCAAGACCACCAGCGCCCGCACCATCATCTGCTTGAATTAACCAATCTTCACCAGTATCTTTTAATTCGATTCCTGCGCCAGTAGCATTAGTACTCTGAAATTTACCATATACATTCCCTGTACCAGATACATCAAGTAATCTATCTGGATGAGTTGTGCCTATGCCAACGTTCCCGCTGGCATCAACGGTCATCCTATTGGTGTTGTTGGTATTGAAGTTTAAGAGTTGCGAACCAGTATGCTTATTAATTGTAAAAGGAACCGCTCCAACCGAATCGAGAAAATGTCCAGTGTTTAAGACAGTAACATCAACAAGCGTTCCAGACGATTCCTCTGTGCGTGTGCGAGTATCAGTGCCACCTTTTGCGTGGAGCGTTCTTGCTGGTGGATTAACCCCAATACCTAACCAATTTGCGAAGGAGGCGTTAGTGTCGCTCAGGAGAGTGAGTACTGTAGACCCTGCGCCAGCTTTGAATAACATATTACTACCAGCATTGGTCGTTGAAAATATTAAATCATCAATCGAACCATTGTATTGAATAAATGCTGCGTCGTTGTCTGTACCCTCGCCGAAGTAGATTTGTGCGTTTCCAGATGCGGCCGCAAGAAGTGACATTCCAGCATTACCACTACTTTCCAGTACCAACTCATCAGCATCTGCCGAAGCAGTTACAGAACCAGCAGAACCCGTATGAACATGAAGTAGACCATCTGGCGCAGTTACGCCGATACCAACCTTTTGAGATGAATTTATAGTTACAGCAGCCGTATCACCATTAGTGCCTAAAGTGAACGCATTGGTTGCATGATTATATTCTATTCCTCCAGCATTTGCACCGTCATTAAAAAAGATATGACCTGTACCATCCGTAGCACCGTACATATAAATGTCAGAATTAGAAGGAAGTGAAGAAGAGTTACCTACATATAAATCTGCGCCATTAATAGCAACATCACCAGCAAAGGTTGATGTAGCAGAAGTAAACGTAGCAATACTCGCATTACTCTGATCAACAAATTGAGTAGTATTACTTTTTACCTCAAACGCATCAGCAGAATTTGTTGTAAATCCAACAATAGCAGAGGCTCGATTTGTTACATAAAGTTCATCACCAGATGCCCCTGCGAAAGTAGCAATCGCTCCAGTAGAACCAGTAGATACTTCAAGGTTTCCACCCAGACTTCCAGTTGCACCAGCACCAACTAATACCTTACTAGTAATTGTTGCTGAACCTGTTACAGTTGCACCAGCTGCGCTTGTTTCAAATTTCTTAACATTATTATGATAAAGATCAACTGCACCATCGGCATTGAAGGCAGCGATAATTTCACCAGTATACTTATCAAATCGAATTATATTATCTGCCCGAATGTATAATCCACCTGTGCCAGTATCATCAATAAAACTATTAGAACCATCATGGCGAATTTGTAAATCATTACCAGTTCCAAATACCGCTTTTGCATTATCAAGTAGCTTAATATCTCCTGTATTATCAAGAAGTGTTGTGCCACCTACTAAAAGTTCCCCCATAGAATAGGATGCAGTATTACTCATTGCATGTTGAGTAACTACACCAGTTCGCAGCTGTGTATTTGCTGTTATAACTTGATAAAGACCAGCAATAACACTGTTGAAGACTACGTAGATGTTTCCTGTTGCACTTGAAGGTGCTTCAGTAAATGTTAGGGTGGTTCCGCTGACCGTATATGCTCTACCACTGTCTTGTCGTACATTATTGACAAACACTTGCATAGATTCAGCGTTAGCGGGAACAGCGCTAAGTGTAAATGCTGTTGCAGACCCATTACCACTAAATCGATCTTTAGTAGTTTTGAATACCTCAGCATTGTGGTCTGTGTTGTTCCCTAGATATGACATTGAGCTCCCTACATAACATTAATTAACCGCTGATGGCAGAGGTGCTCCTTGCACAACTTCACCTTGCGGTTCTTGATTATCCGGTCCAGCACCAGCCTCAAGAAGAGGTTGCGCCTTCCCTTGTAGATAGGCGAGTACAGCATTAAATGCTGGAACTTCGTTACCCTTCAACTCGACTCGATTCAAGAACTGCACGATAATCTGTAGATGCTGAAGTTCCTGAGTTTGTTCTTCTGTTGCCATAGTAATTATTCCTTTATGTAAGTTCAAGTATTGACATTATTACGTCAAGTGATACAGCAGTATTAGAAACACATTTTACCGAATGTGCGTTTTGTAATACTACCTTTTGATCTCCTCCGACTACTACTAACGAACCCCCCGAAGGAATAGGGGCTGATTTAATTAAATATGTATCTTTCCCGTTGGCGCCAGTTCTATCGTTATGCATTGCATCGGCAGTAATAGGTCCAGCAGTTCTATTTGCAAGCGTAAGTCCAATCACAGTTGTAGTAGTAGAAGTAGCAACATGATACGAATTAATCGTTGTTGCAGTTGTTCCTATAACTCTGTGTGTCTTTACTTTAAATGTGCTTGCCATTTTCTATTATCCTAAAGCGATTGACATTGCCATGACAAAATCATCAGTAGCACCAGTATCAGAGCTAAAGGATATAACGCCTGATCCATTAGTCTTTAATACTTGTCCGTTTGAACCGTCAGCTGTGGGGAGTGTGTAGGGATTAGTGTTACCGACTTTAAGAGTACCGATTGTGGATGAACTAACATTCGCGCCTATTTCAAAGACCCCAAGACCTGTGTCTCTTGAGAACATCTTTGAGTCGCGTGTATTGATGGCAATTTCACCAACCTCAATATCACTTGTGCCCGGAGCTTTACCTAATACGGAACTCCGTTTAATCTTAATAGTCGATGCCATATGTATGGCTCCTTTTCATCCCTATCTAGGGTATTAATAACTATCCTATATGTATAAGACCTTTAGAACGTGCCTCCATCGATAATTGCATCTAATTGTGCAACTGCGTAACCAGAACCAGATAAGTTAACTGTTGTAGTTGGTTCTACTGCTGTGTCCTTAAAAAACTTAAAGACGTTATCTGATGCATCAAAGAAATATCCCGCAAATTTAGTTCCAGAACTTACATACTTCTGATAAACACCAGCGTCTACAGAATGAGCCGAGTTATTCGCAGCCAGTATAAGCATGCTGTCATCTACTTTGACGGTACTTGAACTTACATATGTAGTCGCACCTTCAACAGTAAGATTACCATTAACGATAGTATTACCCGCAACAACTATATTTTCTGATACATTTAATTGTCCCGTGATAGTAACATCATCAGGAAGACCGATAGTTACTGTACCATTCGATCTTGCAACCGTTGTTTCATTTGCTGTTGCAGCAACTGCGATAACAGCACCAGTTGTTGCATCTTTAAGAGAAACCGCACCAGAAGATACATCAAAATCACCACTATCAAACGATGCAACACCCTTATTAGATGCAGTTGCATCTTCTGCTGCAAAAGTGATTGTATTTGCAGCAACGGTAATATCAATACCTTCACCTTCATTGACGTTTATTGTCTCACCAAATGCAAAATCTCTATCAGCACCAGTACCATTAGTTGCAATCGTATAATTGTCGTTGAGAATTTGTGCGTTATCTACGCCATCAGTAGCGATAGTAACTGCACCGGAAGATACAGTGAAATCATCTGAATTAAAGGATGCGACACCTTTATTGGATGCGGTAGCGTCTTCGCCAGCGATAGTAATTGTTGCACCAGATGCAGAAGTATCAATACCTTCTCCACCAGCAATAGTTAATGCGTGATTTGATGGTGCGCCTGTACCACTATCAGTTGGGAATGATTGACCAAAATCGTTATCTAATGTAAAGGTAATTGCACCATTTGATTGTCTAGCTACAGTAATCGCATCGTCACCTATAAGGGCAACTGTATTTGCTATTGTACCTCTTGTATTTCCATATGGTACACTAAAAAGTTTTAAGTGTGCAATAGAGCCTGCACTTGCTTGTGTTGTTAACTTGAAATCTTCACCTACGAGGCCGGTAACACCACTCGCATTATTACCAACATATAGTTTACGGTCAAATACATTAACCGCCAATTCACCAGCTGCGAGACTTTGCGGAGTTTGGTCCTCGACTGTATTTCTTTTAATTTGAATTGTTGATGCCATTATTCAACTCCTAGCGTAACTGTCTACCCTGCCGGGCAGGTTTATCTTTACTTTCTCTATTTATAAGAATTCCTTCTGGAATAAGTTTACGCAATTCGTATATCTCCGTCTTCAGTGCGTGAATTTCGTTGACTAGTTGCTCATTTTCAACCTTAGCATCATATAATTTTCTTTTTGCACTTAATGGTACAATAGATTCATTCAATTCTTTCTCTAAAAATTTCGATCTAGTTCTTAAAGTTAAATTTTCTTGGGTCAGCTCCATAATCTTAGTGTTCTGTTCTTCGATGAACATATCAACCGCACCTGTAAGCTCTTCATCAACAACACCATCAATAAAATTTTCCATTATGCAAAACTGCCTCCATCTAATGTCGAGAAGGTTGGTGTACCATTAGCAGCAATTTGTAGGAGTTGACCAACTGAACCTGTGGCCGCTCTCATTGCAGTTGAATTTGCTGCGTATAGAATAGAATTTGTGGGGAACGTAGATTGGCCCGTACCACCATAATTTAATCCTAATACATTAGTCGCAATCAATTGAATAACACTTGCGGGTGCTCGCTGTACATATGTATCAGTAGAAGTTTGATATGTAAGAATAGAATTATTAGTTGTGATAGGAGTACTAACATCATCTAGACCATCAAGCCTAGTTCCGCTTGCAAGTCCAGAACTCTTTAATGTTAACGTATCAGTTTCAGTTTCAAACTTTACTTTTTGGGAGCCAGTTACACCTAAACGAACCTTCATTTTTAACTCCTAACGAATGCTGATGTTCTTGTTACTTCTGGCGTAATGGTAGCGATACCTTCAAGGAGTCTTGTTCTCGTATTAGAAGAATTTGTTATTTCAACATCGTACATGTATCTACCATATGCCAGAGCTTCTGATAAAGTTCTACCAAGAGATATAGTAATCTTACCCGTAGTTCTATCTGATGCAAAAGTACAAGTGAAGTTTGTTGCGGTGTTAGAAGAAAAATGTTTTCTGATTTGACCCGCTGCAGTATAGCCCGTTAGATTAACAACTGACCCAGCGTCATCCGTTACAGTCAATTCCTTTGAGAAATCTGTTCCTTGATCAATAATTAAATTTGCCTTGGCCATTACCCTACCTCTAATTTATTGTATTTCTATTTATTATTTATTACAAACAAATTTAGATAAAGTTTCACCGTAACGCTGTTTCATTTTACTATTAAAAGATGATAATCTACCAAACTTAATAATATTATAGTTATCATCGATTGCTGCTATATCTCCAATTCTTACACCAAGCGATCCAAGTTTTACTTTATTATCGCGGTAATCAGCATCCTTTGTATAGTCATAGATAAAATCTTTAAGTAGCCATTTATAACTTTGCTCTGTCTTTTTAATCTTCTTATCAGGATTAGAGATTGACCATTTTTGAAAATCTTCAGTATCATAAAAATGTTTTATATTTTTTAAATGAGAACCGTCCTCAACAGCAAGTGAAGCACGAAATCTAACCTCACACCATTTTATAGCAAAATTCCACCACCATAACATATCTGTTAACTTATCTGTATCAATAGGGCATGCTTCATTAAGTTTCTTAATATCATCAAGATATTTTTGATATTTCTTATCTTTAAGAAATTCTTTACTTGTCGCGTTTATCAAATCATTATCATTTCCAAATGCTGCTGAACCAAATAGTTGATCACCCAATTCACCAGTTACAACAAGATAACCATCTCTAGCAGAATCAGCCAGATGTTTAACAGTTCCGTTTGAAATTACCCAACTAGTTCCTTTTGAATAAAACTTTGATGGTTCTAATTCTAATACACATTCTGTATTTAATTTTCCATCAATAAATTTATTAAAGAATAATTCATACTCTTCTACTGATGATTCAGTTTCTATTCTATTAGTAATCTGCTCACGAAGCACTGGACACACCGTTTCGTTTGATGTATAACATACAGTTAGCCTATCTAGATCATCACCTTTTGCTGTTCTTATAAGTGCAACAAGAACACCTGTACTGTCAATACCACCAGACCAGTAAACTCTCAATTGACGATTTGTATCCCATAGACGTTGAGCTTCTTCTAGCATACAATCTTCTAATGTTTTATTGAAACCTATCGCATCAGGTATCGGTGGGCCAATCATCTTTAAACCGGGCGTTTCTAATGTACCACTTCTATCTACAGGCATCCAGAAACCATGAACAACTTCATTCATTACATCAAGAGAAGTTTTATCCTTAACATCAGCACCGATACGCATTCCGAAATCTTGCCGGGACATTAATAAGTTATCGCCTAATGTTCCTGTAAATGGTGTTTCATCTTCGCTATCGTCTTCAATACCAAATATTCTAACAATTCTATCAAATTCATCAGTAGCGCATTCTCTACCTAGCATTCCCCAAATACCATTTAATGTTGCGCGGGATCGTAGAGCACCACCTTCTAAATGATTTTCTGCAAATGCAATTCTAAAATCTATACAATCTTGACAAATATCATCATCATCATCTTCCTCTCCATAAGAATGCCAATTGTCATAAATGTCAACAATTTCTTCGGGTGTATTTGCTTTTTTAATTTTAGTAGATATTTTTTCTAAGTATTTTTTAAAGTCATTAAGTTCATCATTTGCTATTAATAGTTTATAACCAAAAGCAATTGTTTCTTCTTTAGAACCTCCGATGCCAACATCTTCCCAACTACGATTATGGTTCATAAACTCTAAAAGTTCATTTTGATATGGTTGTTTTGGATAATGCCAAGCTATCTCTGCCGCTGACATATCTGCAAATCTTTTTAAATAAACTTCTCTCACCTCCTCAAGAGGTTTCCACCATTCAATATATGCATTTTTATTTTTATTTAAACCCATAAACATAGTTTCTGGATCAGTCGGGCCCGCCCAACTGTTAAAAATCATCTCGCCTTCAAGTTTTTTCATTTTGTAATTCCATCATTATTCTAACTTCTTCCATACTAACTTCATAAGAACAAAACCCAAACACTGCGAATAGTACAGCATACATAAATATTTTCATCCCGAATTTGAACCCCCGATACCATTAGTACCGTTATAAGAATGTGTTGCACTTCCATTGAGAGTGAATGATGAAATTCCGGGCCGATATATTGCCGCACCTCCTGCGCCACCATTACCGCCAGGATAACCTGTTGAGGGACAGGGCGATCCGCCCGACGCGCCGGCGGTCCCAGAAGTGCCCGCTGCGCCATAATTTCCGCCTCTAGTACCAGCGGCAGTATTATCTCGTCCCTTTCCACCTGGCACGCCAGCAATATTAGTACCACCCTCGCATTGATTCTCGCTATTGCGAGATTGCCCGTAATTGCGAGTACTACCATTACCACCACCACCGCCGCCGCCTCCACCGATGATGTTATTATTTGTGATAACACAACCGGCGCCGATAGTTTGCACTCTTATTGCGGGCCCACCAGCACTGCCGGCGCTACCGCCTGTGGGTAGGCCAGTTGCCGCGCCGCCTGCGCCACCCGCACCACCTTTACCGACAATAGTGCCATTATTAATTATTGTTAGCATAGAAGTGGAATGTAAAACACAATCTAATGCATAATGTGAAGTTGCGGAAGCGGCCAGAGTGACACCACTATTAATAACTAAATATATTGCTATAGGAGATGACCCGTCCCAACTATAAGGTGAAGCAATTAGAGTATTTCTAAGATTCCAACTTCCGGTATTATTACTAGAAATAGTAATAGTTACACTTCCAACAGTAGCATGAAAATCATCCATACCAACTGTCCCTGAGTTTGGTATATCACTATTTACTGTTAGATTAGGAACTCCGGCGCCATCGTGATTTGTATAACTTGCATCACGATAATATTCGCTCATAGAAACTGGATTGCTACCGCCGAATTCTGTTTGAATATCACTTAATGAAATAGCACCAGAAGATTGAAGAGGTGTGTGGACTGCCATTACTTATCCTTCTAATGTATTAATACGCGCAGTTAACTCATCAATCTGTTTTTGCTGGTCCTTAATTGCCTCTACTAAAAGTCCTACCATATTTCCGTAAGCAACAGATTTCATCCCATCTTCACCTTCTGAAACAACTTCAGGCAAAACTTCTTCTACTTCTTGTGCGATAACACCAGTATGCCTACCTTCTACATCTGTACGATCAAAGGTATATCCAGTAATTTTCTTAATCTTATCTATACTGTTTGGAATTACTTGAAGGCCTCTTTTCAACCTTCTGTCTGAATAAGCAGTTACGTTGCCTGTTGCTGTAAAGTTTCCACCAGTTCCATCAAAAGTAAATCTGGTTGTGGTATCATCTCTGATAATTAAATCGTCATTACTACCGAACATATCAAAATAAATATTACCATTTGACCTAAGCAAGTGCGACGAACCATCCCAATACATACTCGAATCATTACCAGAACCACCACTACCAAGTGCTAATTTTATATTATCATTAAAAACTAACTCTCCACTAGTCATGTAGTCTGTTGTATCTGATCTTAGGAAACTACCTGAGCTAACACCATCCAACAAATCAGCATCTAGTCCAGATGCGGCACCGTCAACTGTTAGAAGTGCCGCTAGAATTTGAGCAGCTGTTTGGTCTGCCGTAGCACCTGCTTCAATACCATCAAGTTTACTACCATCACTTGCAACATCCCGACCATCAACCGTACCGCCGACTGTAATATTACTTGTTACATCTAAAACACCATTGATAGTTTTATTACCGGAAGTTAGTGCAGTAGCAGTTGCCGCATTTCCTGTCGCAGAACCAGCGGAACCACTTACGTTCCCTGTGACATCACCTGTGACATTACCTGTAATGTTTCCTACAAAAACAGAAGTAGTTAAAGTATTTGTGGCAGCATTGTATGTAAGACCAGTATCAGTTTTTATTGCTTGTGCGCCAGTAGCAGCATTAAAGAACGCAATAAAGTTTTGTGTGTCAGAATTTTCAGAGGCCGCGATAATTGTGTCTGCTTCAATCGCGCCTGCGAGTGATCCACTAATAGTGAAATTACCACCAACAGTAATATTGCCTGATATATCAGCATTACCATTAACATCTAGTCCTGTCATTACTGTTGTGCCGGTTATAGTTGCGCCACTTCCTGTCGTAGTAAGTCTTGCAGTATTGTTATGATAAAGAGATACACCTTGATCTTGAGTGGTTGCAAGCTGTACATGGCCGGAACCATCATTATCCTTAACCTGTAAACTATTTGTTGTAATAGTAAGACCGCCAGTGCCAGTATCAGCAATAATGCTCTCGTTCTCATCATGATAAATCTGTAAATCGGGCCCAGCACCAAATGTCGCTTTTGCATTATCTGCAAATTCCAAGGCATTGTCTGATCTATCCCAGACAACATCTCGACCGGCAGTAGCACCATCAAAAGTAACATCATTATTAAAAACTTGAGTGCCGCTCCAAATACGATTAGTTGTTATAGTAGATGCTAGTGATACTGCACCAGAAGATAGAGTGAAATCAGCACTAGCGAAAGACGCAACACCCTTATTAGATGCAGTTGCATCTTCTGCTGCAAAGGTAACAGTATTGGCAGCTACGGTAATGTCGATACCTTCGCCTTCGTTAATGTTTATTGTCTCCCCTAATGCGAAGTCTCTATCTGCACCAGTGCCATTAGTTGCAAGCATAATATGATCATTAAGAATCTGAGCATTATCTACACCATCAGTAGCAATGGTAACTGCTCCAGAAGATACACTAAAATCATCTGAATTGAAAGATGCAACACCTCTTACAGAAGTAGTCGCCGGGTCAATTACATCATCATATGTGGTTCCCGTAGCAGTAGCAATTCTAATGTTATTATTTGCAGATGTATAAGTTAGACCCGATACACCAGAAACAGTTGTTGTGGATACGCCAGTTACTAGACCTTGTGCATCAACAGTCACAACAGGGATAGCGGTTGCACTACCGTAACTAGCAGCACTAACACCAGAATTCTCCAGCATTACACCTTTGATAGTACCGTTTGTAATTGCGTTGTTTGCGTGTAGCTTACCATTTGAACCAATAATAACTGTTCCACTAACAGAACCATTTCTAAGACTACTACCGAGCGCAAGTGGCCCAGTAAACTCCGCGTTTGCAAATTTACCCTTAGTAGTGATTACATCAGTACTTGCGTCACCTAGATTTACCGCACCATTAAAGTTTGCGGTAACAGTTGCATTCACTGTATCAAATGTACCAGTTGGTGCAGCAATTACTTGGCCACTTGAAATGTTAACACCATTTACAAAAGTAGTTGTAGAATTAACTGTTAGTGTATCACTTGAAGCATTACCTATAGTCGCATTACCATCAACAGTAAGGTTACCGCTTATGTCTGCATTACCAGTAATATCTACGCCAGTTGCCGTTGTTTCAAATTTCTTAATATTATCATAATAAAGGTCTACGGAACCATCATCAACAAAGGTGGCCATGGTTTCAGCGCCATCGGCTCCGCCTAGCAGATCAATTTGATTTGCTAATATTTTAAGGTTACCAGTGCCATTGTCTTGAATATAACTATGGTTAGAATCGTGATAAATTCGGAGATCGGAATCAGTACCAAATACCGCTTTAGCGTTATCAGCAAACTCTAGAGCATTATCTGATTTATCCCAAAGCACATTCGCAGCTGCACCAGTGAAAGTTACATCACCATCATGTGTGGCTCCATCATCAACAGTCACTCCAGTAATATCTACGCCAGTAGTGGATGTTGCTAGTTTCACCGAAGCTGCAGATGAACTGTTTCCATGATAGAGATAAACAGCACCATCAGCGTGAGCAAGAATTGAATTTTCTCCACTCTTTGCTTGGAGAATAAGAGTACCATCAGTATCTTGAATAATTAAATTGCCTGTAGTACCTCGTATGTACGAATCACTTCCATCATGATAGATTTGTAAATCATCAGCAGCACCAAACGAAAGTTTATCACTGTCTTCCATCCGAAGACCTTGATTATGAACGTGTGTTAGAGTAACATCACCATCATCGCCAAAATGAATTACGGAAGCATCGCTGTCAAGATATAAGTCATCTGTAGCAACAACATCGCCAGTTACATTTACTCCAGTTGCTGTTGTTGCTAGTGTTGCAGTATTATCATGATAGAGAGTAACAGCACCATCCGTTAAAAATGTTGCTAAACTTTCTGAGGCATCTTTTTGCAGATAAATGCCAGAACCATTACTTTGAATGAGAAAATTACCTGTGCCAGTATCATGTAGCCGTGTGTTAGAGCCATCATGGTAAATTTCAAAATCACCACCCGTCCCAAATACTGCTTTTGCGTTGTCTCCGAATTCTAATGCATTATCAGACTTGTCCCAAACAGCATTTCTTCCAGAAGTCGCACCAGTTAAAGTTACATCACCTGTAAATACAGTATTAGCAGGAACACTAAGAGTTGTTCCAGTTACGGAAGTATTTGACGCAATCGTAATAGCACCGTTGGACGTAACTTGACCCATTGCGGCATTGCCGCCTTTGAGTGTAGTGGTTCTCAATTCTAAAGCAGAAAAAGTACCCTTAACGTGCGAGTTACCCGTAACCGATTTACCTCTTGCAGAACTTCCTTTCCGCCAAGCAGTAACCGCGTTGTTGCTCATAGAGGTTGCGAGTAGATTGGTCCTCAATCTCCAGCTATTAAAGTCATCTGTGAGATTGGTATTTGCAACTGATACTGTCATTTTTTACCCTTAACAAGTTCGTTTAACAGAGACTTTATTTCGGAAATATCGTTTTCCATTTGATTTACCTTTTCGTGCATACGCATATTATTAGTTCTAGCTTGTCTATATGCTCTTAGTGCATCATTATTTATATTTAAAATTGCGCCCGAATTATTATCCTTTACCAAGTCTTCACTGTCTTTTATCTTCGTGTAATCCATATTATACCTGTAGTGCTACTGCTCTAATATCTCTCACAAGAGGAATGACATTTGTTCCGCTACTTGTCATAACAATCTTAATTGCGAATACATCAAAACTCTTATGAACACCGCCTGTAGTATCTTCATAATGAATAATATTGCTATCACCACTATGTAATCTTGCATGGTTATTCGCACCAGAGGTTCCAAGGAAGTCTTGACCATCTGTATTTGCGGTGAACCCATACTCAAATTCAATAATATCCTCAGTATCAATACTATCAGATACCGTATTACTAGATGTTATCTGAACCAACGGTGTATAGTCTTTATCAGCCAAACCTTCAAAATCAGTAGAAGCTTTAACTTTTGCATAAATCTTTACATCAGTTCCAGTTGGTTTATAGGCCTGCACGTACACTTTCAAATCTTCTGCATCCTGATCTTTACCAAGTTGGATGGGTATAGAAATGTGTCGCGCTTCTGCGCTACCAACTTCTTTATGCTCATCAGTACTAAGATTATTAATAACATTTTCAATAAGAATAGCACTTGAACGAGAAGTTTGAAGGACGGGTGATATTCTAGAATCAGTAGATGTGAATGTTCCTCTTATAACATAAGTTTTCTTTGATCCACTTACCGCACTTAAAGCTGCTTCGTTTGTCTTAGAGTATACTTTCTTCTCATTTTTAGCGAGGAAGTTTTCTTCTCCAAGATCAACTGCTTGAAAATCGCTGGAAATAGCAGAAGTCGCACTCCTTAATGCGAAAGATGCGCTTGTATTTCCGTATTGAAGAACAGGTATTTTTGGAACAGTAACATTCATAATCGCATTATCTGGCGCAGTTGTTTTGATTAGTGCGGTATGACCACTGACCTGGCCACGCACGTATCCAATATATGTGGTATTTGAGAACCCACCTGTTGAACCAGTAAGTCTAAGCTTGCGATTATCGAAGTCATAGAAATCTACAAACCCTGCGCTAGTATTAGCACTCCAAGCAGATACATTACCAACCCATGTAGTACCGACATACAGATTGTGTGCATTTGCTTTTTGATTAGCATTCGTTTGGAAGTTTCCATAATCATCAATAATAACTTTAGTAGTACCAGCAGAACCGCCGGTGATAATTTCTCTAATAACACCATTTGCATAATGAGTGTTTGCGATTGATGTTGTGCTCACCTTAGCAGCATGTGATTGTAGAATATCACCAACTGAAAGTGTTTGATTATTAAGAATTGTCATGACACTTGCAGAGCGAACCTTTTCACCGGCTTTAAATCTAGTTGCACCCTGTACGCTATCAATGGTGAACATTTCTATATTATCATTCTCCATGTAGAATGTACCAGTAGCACTTGTGTTAAAGTCTGCGCGCCACAACTTATATTTTAAATCTTCTTTCTGATGAGCGGTCCAAGTCCTATCGTTGGATGAAGTTAGCATCACGCCAGCAGCAGGAACCTTAAAGATAGTTTCATTAGTTGCGATATCAGTGTCACCAAGAATTGCGGTCCATACCGAATATTCTTGACTATCACCACCCGGCTTTAATATCAGAGCGTATTCTCTATTATTTTGTAAGAATACTGGTGTGGGGAAGGTGAATGTTGTAACTGTCGGTGTTGATGCATTAACATTAATTGCACTAGATTGTTTAGTTACAAACCCATATGGAACTCTTACTTCGTTTGGTGTTCCACCCTCGACTTCTCGTATCTCTAATGAGAAAGGAGCAGTAGCTGATTTTGATCCAAAGAAAAGATCAACCTTAGTTATGAATATACCATCGCCCGACTCTTCAGAAACTAAGAAAGTTTGGGCTAAGGGGTCTTCCCCGTCATCAAACTCTTCAATTACCTCTCCTCTGTCGATACGAGTATTTGTTCTAGTATTGACAATCCTTCTTCCTGTTACAACCGGCGTAGTCACATTAACACTTGTTCCACGTTGTACAACATCAAGAGGAGTGCTTACATAAGTCGTCCTACCTCTAGTAGTTATCAGATTTGATTGCGTTTGCGTGTTTGCAACATCAACTATTTTAAATTCTCTTTCACCAACCCTAAACTTTAAATTATCATTATTTGGAATTTGGAATACACCATATATTGTTCCTGTGCTATCTGTTACAAGATTTGCACCTTGAGGGGCAGTATTTGCAAAAGCAGAATTTGTTGGCGCACAGAAAGGTGATACAACTTCATCATCAAAATATGTATACACCCTAGTATTTGGTTTAAATCCAGTACCCGTGAATTGTATTTCTCTTGATCTCATATATTCTCTAAGAGAAACATCTTCCACAAAGTTACCTATTTCAAAAGTTTCTCTGGCAGGACTTACTTGCAACAGCGTACCTGTTTGCGTTTGTTGTTGTTGAACGGTATTTGTAACGGTCACTGCTCGGCGATTCCGGCCGCGTCTATTATTCCCGCCGAAATTTTGTCTTCTAGAGCTCACTAATCTTGAAGATGTAGTAACAAAATCACCAAACAGAACACCCTCATCATTCAAAATATTCGTAATATTACTAACCGCGTCAAACACACCATCAAAATCTACTTGAATGTCAGGTAGTGTGGTTACGTCTGGCGTATTATCAATTTCGGGATTTAGAACTATATCACCGCTCCATATAGCAGTAATTTCTTGTACTGGATTTCTAAGAGAAGTTGCTTTCTTCTGCTCAATAACTTCTACATCAGAATATGCGAGAGTGATTAAATCTCCCGTCTTGCGAATTGCTGTATTTGCAAGAGTAGTAGATAAAGACATTGGAATATCTTTACGCCTAAACACTGCCCGCAGTTGTGAGCGATTAATATCAATCGCAGCTCGATATCCTCTTGAACTTGTATCTGCATTATTATGACCATCGAAGTTATCTACAAAGATACCATTCTTGAATCTATTTACACCTGTTGCGTTAAATATCTGCTTATTCTGTGCAGAAGATTCTAGAGCGTTCAGAGATGCATAATATTCTAAATTATTAACTCTATTTTCAAGACCACGAATATCCTTCATCGTAAATCTACGATTATTTCTTGTATTTAATTTAACTTCTAAATCTCTACGATTAAATTGCTTCGCAACATGAGATGATAATGAAGGATAATATGGAATATCAAGAGTTGCTAATACCATTCCTTCTGGATTATCAAAAGGAGGCCTAGATTGTTCAGATGGAACACCCTCATCAATTACTATATTACCTTGTGACGTTAAAACAACATTATCTTTTCTAGTCAGATAATATTGAACATCTGCCTGGAAATTCTCGTCTGGCGTTGGTATATAAGAACCGAAGTTCTCATCTACTGTGACTGAAGTTAGACTTGCTGGATTACTTGGCGCTCCTGCAGCTGTTCCTGTTGTAGTTGGACTACAAGTATTCGAGAGTCTAGGTCTAAAATCAAGGGAATCTCTAAGATCATAATTAGTTCCTGAGCCTTCCATCGCAACCAAAGGAATATCTTGAGTGCGAATTTTATCTGCCGGTAACACAGTTGTAGTATCATCTACAGGATAAGAATCTACACTAAAGAACCCTTTACCGGATGATGTACTCGTAGTGAAATGATCGAACTCGACCAGCAAACCATCTGATGCTCCCAATGCAGTTGATAATTGATTTGTAGGTCTTAGTGCAAGTTTTGATGTTCCATAGAAGGATTCTGTCTGGCCAGGATTGAGAATAAATTCTCTGGTCACATTGGTATCAGCAGTTGTTACACCCGCGGCAGTACCTCTATATACATTTTTAATTTTATGTACATCAGGAACACCTAATGACCACGGTCCTAGTTTACCAGCAGCATTGTTGTAAGGACTTGCATTTAAATTAATATGTACGTATCGACTTTTAAGAATTGTTTTTGCTTCTTGTACTGATGCACTTCTCAGGATATTGTAATATACCTCACCCTTCCAACTGGCTGTAGCAATATTCTCACCACCTACATGAATAGTTCGCTGTGTAGAAGAATCATCTGTACTTGAACCACCGTCAGTACTGAAGTCAAAAATATGCCCTGATGGATAATGTTTTACAAAAGTATCACCAGAAAGTGCGCCACTAAAGGCTGCATCTGTAGTTAATGATGTATTGTTTGTAATTGTCGCAACTCGTCTAGTTTGACTATCAGATAAGATAATATCACCAACCGCAAGCTGTGAAGTAAATGCAGTTCCGCTTCCTGTAACTGTAGTTCCAGAAGAAGAAACGGTTCCAGTAAGATTTACTGTACTAACCGCTTGTTTTGCGATAACTAAATATTTCTTTCTGTCTGATGCAGAAGTAACACTATCATTAAACGTTTCAGTACCACCCGTTGCGGTATTACCAACCGCCAGTGTAGCTGATCTATTATTTGTGCCAGAGAATTGCAACGTCACCTTTCGTCTAGTTACGAATTGAGTATCTACAGCATCATCTTCATCTTTAAGAGTTTTCGTTCCTCTTTGTGCAAACGCAAAAACAAGTGTATTAATATTTGTTTCTTTTAGTACTGCTTCACTACTCTCAAGAACGCAATCTGCATGGCCATCTGGACCGCTTGCCCAATTATAATACACTGCTCTAACACTAGCAAACTTTGATCCAGCATTCATTTTGATATCGAATAGATATAATCTATACTGAGCAGTAGGTGTGCCGGGCGTTCCAGAATGAGTTTCAAATCCACGTACCTTCGCAGTACCTATTTCCGCGCCGGGTGCAGAAGTTGTACCATAAGTTCTATTAGTAATTGAATCCGCGGCCGCACTGCGTAATGAAACTGTGCCGAGATTTCTTATATCCCAATGCCCTGATACTTCATCAACAATAACATAGTTACCATAACTGACGCTTACTGTCCTAGCATCCTTCGTTTCAAAATCTGTTGATTTTCTTACATCGCGAAACACTGAAGCTGAAAATTGTGAACGGTTTCCTTTAACATACCCAATACCAGGCTCAACTTCAACAACAAGTTTATTTGTATCTCCAGCTGGAGTTGTACCGGAATCATATTTACCCAAATTATTAGCAGTCTTTAGATGCTCCCGAATACGGAAGTTAAAAGGTTTCGTTACATAATCACCATGCGTTTCAAATAAAGTATCACCAAGTTGTTTTCCTAATTCAGCCCGTACCGTTTCTGTAAGTTCTTTTACTAATACGCCATTTTCAAATTTTGCGATAGGAACAAAAGTTGAAGTGTTTGCAGTTGCTGGAATACGTGAAGTAAGCGTAGGCGTAAGTTTAAGTCTTTCTGCACCAGGCGCGGCAAAGTTAGTTGCGCCAGTTGCGTTATCTAAAATAGAAGCATCTTCGTTAGAATCTACCGTAGTTTCAACAGTTTCAAAACCAAGAAATCTCGTTGGTCTAGTACCAAACTTTTCTACAATTGCACTCTGCGGAGCAACGCGAATGAAAGAACCTTTATGATATATAATACCATCACCGACACTTGCGCGAAATCCTTTACCCGTCGCTGAAGTTGCAACTGCATTTGCAGCAACTTGGAACGCGGCCGCGCCGCTCAATCCACGTTTTCTTACTGTAAGTATTTCATTATCAGCAAAAGTTTGAGTTGTATTATTCGTACCAGAATTTGTATATTGAACATAAATGGTAAAGTTATTACCAGAACCATCTGCTTCCGCTGCCTCAGAACCATCTATAATATCAAGCAGAAAACCTTCTACGCCTGTTGTAGTTCCTGTAACCGTTGCATTTGCAAGAACACCAGAATTAAAGAAATCACTCGTAAGAACAATTCTATTATTCGCATCTCTATCACGAATCTTTACATATTGCACTTGTTCTGTACGAATAGGAACGCCAGTAACAACAGTACCATCTTTAAACGATTCATTAAAACCGCGTTCAATTTGATTTTGAAGAATGGTCTGAAGTTGTGTTAACTCTCTCGCCTGAACCGCATATCCCGGTCGAAAGAGAACTCTATGAAAATTCTTATCTTCAGAGAAATCGTCAAAAAATGGACTTTGATTAAGATTTGTTTCAATCGGCATGAATTGCTACCCTTATTTCTTTAAAAATCCAGCACTATTTTTATGTCTTCTGTCTGGTCTTCGGCTCTGGTTACTTTGGATATATTTTCTGTATGTATAAACTCTCCAGAATATGTATTTGCTTCTGGACCATTGATAGTAGAAACTGTCGCTACTTTGGTTGCACTACTACTTTTCAGAATTTCATCATCCTTGGTCCAAGGAATACCAGCGCCACCATAACTTCCTATATTATTTATATAGACTGTGTAGAAAGATGCATCGCTTTGTGTCTCATCATCACGAATATAAACAACGGTTGCATTAGCAGATTTCACCGCGTTGCTCATTGCATTTGTATCTCTTGCAGTAGGACTTAATTCTGTAACGAATTGTAGTGTTCCTAACGCAGCATCAAGTCTAGCTCTTTCGTGCGTTATAAGACTTCCTGATTCCAATCCTTGATTTGCAGGGAGTAAGAAATCCGCATCAGTAGAATCGTAAGATATAGTTAGTTCTGTCGTAAGACGTAAATTCGCTGGACTGTTGGTTGTGTTCGCAGCTCTTTCAATAGATATAAGATCATTATCTTCGTCTACTTTAAGAATAGGATTCTTCAAAACACTCACTGAACGGAAATCAACATTAGCAGGAATATACCCTTTACCAGTAGAGGATACCCCCAAAGTACCAGCAAACTGAGCATTCAACATTAACTTATCACCGCCCAATTCTCTTACAGCATCCTTACCGTGACCGCCAACAGGAGAAAGAACAACATTCGCTGTTGCACCTAACCCATGTACAGAATTTGCGGTAATCAAAGCATTCGCTTGAGTATACCCTGTACCTGTGGTAATCATAAAGATATTAGCAATACCACCCGATGCACTCAATGTTCTAGAGTACGCCTTTGCGTTTGTTCCATCACCTATAACAGTAACCGTAGGTGAAATGATCATCTTTGTATCTGTATTAGGAAGAGTTTGCCAAGCAGTATTAACAGTCAACGTTTTAGTTGAACCAACATAATTAGTAATGCGCCTTAATTGACCTTCACCCACTCCACTGATAAGGTATATACTTGAACCGTTGTAAATGTTATCAACAGGTGACGGCGTTGAACCTGATGCGGTTGATATTTTAACAGTAGTAGTTGTCGCGGATTCTGCTATAGTATTTGAAAGTGACAGATATCCAGAACCAACATTAAATGTTTCAATAACTTCAATTGACCCATTCGCGGCCGCATTCTGAATCTGTAGTTGACGATCACCTTCTGCTGATGCGTCTGTATTTGCAAGTGTCCGAACCGGCATATATGATGCAGTAAGAAATTTATCTGCTTGACCTAAACTAACAGTATACATATATTTCCATGTATATCCATCAGATAGTGTGAAGACCTTTGTAGAATAACCATTTGGCTCAACTGTTGATGCTGCACCCTTGTTATTGTTGATGCATTTATAAACATTATTTTCTGAAGTAATTACATAAAATGAACGCTCATACATAGTTTTATCAATATCACGATACATTGCATAGACTGTTCCTGCCGTCCAGTTATATCGTGGTATTACATGTTCAACATCGCCAGCGGTAATTTTCCTACCACCTACCGCATCTCTCCATAATTGATATTGCTTATCTTTATCTGTTTCAATAGGTGTATCAGGATTACCCTCATCAGTATAAGCTCGGTTTCTACCCAAGACTGCATAAAGAATAGTTGAATTTCCTACCTGATCTTTTTGAGTAGACCCAACAGAATCTTTAAATTTTCTTGCGTTTAGAATACTGAATTCTTTTGATACATACTTCGCCATTTATACACCTGTATAGTAAAACACGTTTGCACTAGAAATATTACTATCTGTCCATAGTGTTGACGTATTTGCTCTAGTTGCATTTATTACTTTATTTAGTCGTACAGGATGGAACTTCCTTCCATCTGTTCCAATTATCATTGTGTCTCCATTCGCAAATCGAGTATTGAAATTAGTACCGGAGCCGACAACCACAAACGAATTTGCAAAGTAAACATTTGCAGAACTGATAGTTCCAAACGTCCATTTATTCTCAAGATTAGCTGCCGTCGCTGAAGTTGCGTTTGCGACTCGTACTGTGTGAAATTTATTAGCAATACCATTGCCAGGGTCTACTTCTACAATCATAAATTTACTATTTGCAAATCTGGTTGTGTTTCCAGATGCACCGACCGTAGCACCCCTAAACAACCCACCGCCACTGGCAGTTATATTAAATGAATCATTTGTAAGGGCTATTGTATTTGACGCTTTAGTTTTTGTTATAGCGACTGTTCCCGCATCCTTTAATCTTTTTCTATTTACTGGCGTGGTTGTCAAATCCATACTGTTAACTTGTCGCGTTTGGAATTGGCCAAACAACTTCATGCCGGCGGGATGAACAAGATTGGTTACAAAGTCTTTATATTTGTTAAATGCAATACCGGAACTTAGTTCGTATGAAAATTCTTGATATCTAAAACTATCTTGAATAAATGCGCGACTAGATGAAAGGTGACCTTTACTGGTAGTATAGAACCCTTCAGCATTTGCAACGCCGCTCAATGTTAATTCTCCTGATCCACTTGACGATCCATCTCTACCAGAATCAGAGAAAATAACAGTCTCATTAGGTTTATATGCAAATCCAGAATCTAATGTTCTTATTGATGATATTGCCCCATTAGCACCAACAGTCGCGCCAATTATTGCATTCTGACCAAGAACACCATTATCAGTGATACTTATGATTTTAGCAGAACCCGTTGCAGTAAGAGTAGTTTGACTTGCATCTGAATGGAAGTTAACAGTCACAGTTTCATTGTTCGCATACCTAATATTACTGGCAGCTTGCAAATCATCTTGGAATACGCGAACAGTGGTTTGTATAGTGCCATCGGCACCTGTACTTGTTTTAAGACCGCCAGGAAATTGTTGCGGTGTTGATGGAGGTATCTGCTTAATATCACCCTTTGCGCCAGTACTAGATTGTATTAATCTATCATTTGTATCAAACGTTGTTATTGATTGATTTCCTGTAGACCAATTTGATGCAGTATTTTGTAGAGTAAGGAATACATCACGTATTGCAAGAGATTGAATAGTAGGATTAGTTACGGTAACCACTGGCGCGACAGAGTGGCCTGAACCGCCAACCTCTAGAGAAAGATCACCAATTGTACCAAACGTTCCTGTTTCAAATAGTAATGAATCTTGAAGTTTGGTATATATGTTTTCATGAGTTGAATTAGCACTCCCTGCCGCAGAATTTGCAACTATAGTAGCACTACCGACTTTCCTTATACCTTCAGTTTCAACAAAGGGTAACATTGGTCCAGCATCAAATTGGGATGTTAGATTAGCGGTTGTGTTCGCAGTAACTTGAAGTGTAAGAAGAGTTCTATAATTACCACCCTTACCGTATGCACTACTTGATGCTAACACTGGATTGAATTGACTAGCAGTGACAAGAGATGTATCACTAGCGATACTAACAATTCGTCTTCCTACTTGTCCGCCAGCTTTAATCTCATCTCCAACTTCAAAGTTAGAAGTAAACGCCGTCCCTGATCCTGTTACTGTATTACCAGAACTACTTACAGTACCAGACTGTGCGACATTCGCTGTTCCATTATGTACATAACCGTTAGGTGTTGATACTAAACTTTTTACGACTACAAATGGATATACACTTTTACTTGATGCACCGCCACCACCAACATCACCAATAATACTCGTATTACCAGCACCGAATCTTGCTCTAGTACCAACCAATTGATCACCGACCGATATGGTTTGACTATTAACATTTCCAATTGTAATTTTATGTGAACTTATTGTATTTGCATAGAACTGGCCGGATACTAAAGTTCCTATTGTGTTTCCTGTTGCTTTTGCAATTTTAATGTTTTCTGTGCCAGTGAAATTTTTAAATGTATCTACTCGATATTTTGCTGCGCCGACTGTATTATCGAGTACTGTTTTAATAACAGCATTTGCACCAGAAGTAACACCATATAGAGATTGGCCAACAACGAGATTATGACCAGACGTTGTAGCAATCTTCATAGCAGCATCAGAATTTGTTCTGAAGGGTACGCCATTCATTGTTACTGTTTGACCTAATTCTGGAAATCCAAACGCCGGACTTGCGAGGATAGTATTAGCAAAGTCTCCCATTTTTTGAGAACCAATAGTAGGCGCACTATTACTATAAAGTGTATTTGCACCAATCAAAGTTGTACAGCGAGAAATCGCAAATGTGTCTGTGATATCTGAACCAGAGATAATAAAACTAGCTTCTGTTATACCATCCCCACCAACAAGAGAAACAATGGTGCCTGGACTTTCTGTTGATGCAGAATAACCAGAACCACCATCTGTAATATTAAAAATAACAATACCCGCTTGGTTTTCTATACTACTAACAACACCCTTACCAAACTCGCCCGTCTGTGAAGATATTAAATCTACCTTATCTCCAGGCGCATATTCTGCACCTTTCGACTTAATCGTTATAGTAGATATACCAACTTCAATTGTTGGTTCAAAACCGGAACCGGAGGCGTTTGCTTTTATCTTTATGTTTTCATCTTGCTTGAATGTTCCTTTAACCTTAGACACTAATATTTGCATTAGGTCGCGACCACCAATACTTCTACGGATAACCGCCTCAACAAAACCTTCTGATAAGGTTTCTAGTCCTTGTATCGTTCTACCAATAAAGGCGTATGCTTGCTCTTCTGCCGAAATAACAAGATATCGGTCTAGTCTGAAATCACTTTCAGATACTATGAGCATCTTATCAGCGGGATAGTTTACTTCGATATCTTCGTTATATAATGCGCGGAATAAGAACCGATAGGAATCTATGGTTCCTTTGGCTTGATAGAAATCTCGTATTGTTTTGACAAGGAGGCGCTTATCTGCTAGAACATCAATCGGGATAGATGGCAGTACAGTCTTTCTAAAATATTCTATATATGCGTCAAGTGTTAAATCGATATCTTTATAACCCTCAACACGATTCAATTCGTATTGGGTCTTCCCTTCTTGCTCCATATACTCATAATACGCCTTGACAAACAACATAAAGGTCTGTGCATCATCCTGATAGAATGCGGGAAACTGATTCTTTAAATTATCAGAATGTAATGGCCTTTGATCAAGGGGAAATACTAATGGCATTCTTAGACCTCTGATATAGCACTAATAGTTGCAGCTTCCGAATCAATCATTATAACTGTTTCTTGTGTTGGAACAACATCTAGATTTACTGGCGTTGCATCTACTTTTATTTCGATACCTTCAAACGCGGTTGGTTGAAAAGCTTTAATACTAACTTCACCTGTAGTGTAATCAATTGTTCCCATATTATCTCTAATAATAACTTTCTCCAAAGTTGAATCAAATCTAAAGATAGTTACCTTACCTAACCCATCATCACCAAAGAATGCTTGATACCCCATAAAGGTAAACTGTGTAGAACTAAGTGTACTCTTTGTTATTGTATTTTTAAATTTAAGTATATATTGTTGAGATAAATTTACATCAGGAACAAATCTCTTCTGAAGTGAAAGTGATAATTCAGTATTAAAGATAGATGTATCTACATTGTCAACTGCGCGAGAAAGTCTAGAGAACCTTAATCGTTTCTTAAACTTATTTAAATTATTCATATTATAATTGATCAAAGCTGTCTTAACTAATGAAACTAATGATTCCCCTGTTTGGGTTGTTGATTTTTCATCAAACCTAATAACAACAGTAGGAATAACTTGTAAGTAATCAGGATCAATAAACACAGGGTCAACAGCTATAGGTGTGCGGTCAAGAATCGAAAGTCTTAATTGATTCTTTCTAGCGGTTGTTATGAAATCCTCTATAAGAGGCCTAACCGCAATATACACTTTACCAAATACTGCTGGCTCTCTCTCCTCTCCACCAAACGATACCACTGAAGATAAATCTGAATTCTCGTTCAGCAATATTCTACTGAAATCTTCTGCGATAATGGCGCGGTTCTGTGTCTCATAATTTTTCGGTGCGTTGAACTTAACATCATCAACTGATTCTAGTTCTCTACCGCCGGTAGCCTTACTCTTTAGTGCAAGGTCCACTGAACTAAAAGATGCACCAGCAGTAACAGTACCTACAGAAAATGTGTTCGCACCATTCGTTGTCGTACCATTGCATACACGATAATCAACAATGATAATATTGTTATTTTTAACTGCCTTTCCTAGAACACCATTACCAAAACTTATTTCGTGTTTTTCATCAATCGTTTCATGTAAAAAGTATACTGCTGAAGTATCAGACACCGCTACGATGTTCGTAGCGCGAGTAAAGGTGGTTTTAGTGGTATCTGTCGCAGATTCTTGAACTACTACTTTAATACTATCAACGTCGATATCATGATTAGGTAGAATATATTGTACTGGAGCAGTAGTGTTCACTGTCCATCTGTGCTGTAATGGTTCACCTTCTGTTATAGTAATTTCCTTAACAAAGGCATTATTATCGTTTACAACAGTATAAGCTTGAGGGGTTACATAAGTGTATGTAATATCATCTATGGTAGTACTAAATGTTGAATTCGCAGCAATATCAAAGTTACCTACTGTACTTGCAACACCACTAAAAGTGAGAGTTACATTTGCAGAAGCACCCTTCGCAGATACAGGAAGGTAGTTTAATTCTTTTGCGCGAGAGACAACTGAATCTCTTTGCTGTGCAGTATCAAGAAACATTTCATTCGCAAGCATATTTGCATAGAACGCATTGTAATGTGTATTGTATGCAAGTACATCCAACAATGTAGATATCGCAGAGCCTTCAAAATCATAATCTTGAAACTGTGATTGTGTGCTTAGATACGACTTTAGGTTTGTACGAATATCACTAAAGTCAACCTCTGAGAGCTCTAAATATGTGTTTGCTGTTGCCATTACCTAACTCTTTCTAGTAGTACGTTTAATGAAATTGGTTCTGGATCATTCGTTACAAAAAATACTATTGATACATTCAATTCATGCTGATCTGGATTTGCTTGAATGTCAATAGAATGTATTACTGCTCTAGGTTCATAGTTACTTATAACTTCTCTAATAGCATCTTCCATCTGTTGAGTAATCGCCGGATGGAAATTCTCAAATAGCAAAGCCCGGATACCGCAACCGATATCAGATTTAAATGGCCTTTCATAATAATCAGTCAAGATAAGAGATTTCACAGATTGCTTTACTGCTTCCCGATTAATCTTTCTAGTCAACTTTCCAGTAATAGGATGCGACAGAAATGCTAAGTCTATATCACTATAAACTTCTCTTGGTAATTGCTGTAAATTTGAATGATCTCTATGTGCCATAAACCTATTCTCTTTTGACTCTATTTATACTAAGGACCAGCAAAAACATTAGGACTTCCCGCTGCAACTGAAGTACATCCCGAAACACCATCACCTATTCTACCGCCCCCCTTACCATTGACAAAAACTGTAGTTGAACCTGTGGCAATGGGCGCTGCATGTGCCGGACATGGTGCTGGCGGAATAAGGTGGCCTGTGTTATTATCGCCTTGCCTACTCCAAGGAATATTGTTAACAAATACATTCGGTGAACCTGCTGCCCTAGTCATACCTGAGCAGTGTGGTACGTCTGCATCTCCAATTCTAGTTGCTGCCGGCACGTTCTTTCTCCATTAGTTTTTGTAATCTAATATTCCATTGAGTCATTTCTTCATGCTGTTCTTCTGTGTGTGGCTCAGGTGGAGTATCAGGCATAAACTGTATCACATTTTTAAATGTAAAATTTTCTGGTATATCTTCCCATTCATCAAATACCTTAGTCTTTCCGTTACGGAGTAAAAATTTAAATGTAGCCATTAGTTCAAATCTATCCTCGCTGCATCAACATCTAAATTACCAGAAATTTTGGTTGTCTGATTTGAACCATATGTTTCTGTAACTGAACCAGACACATTTTCTAGTTTTGAAGATTCGTATGTTTCGGAAACTATACCTGTAACAACTTCAGTCTTATTCCCATCTACTTGTATGTCCCAATCACCCTTGATATAAGTTCTACAATTTGAATCGATTGTCAGATTAACATCACCCTTTATATTAATATTATTAGAACCTGCGACAATCACATAGTTATTAGCTACAATACGAGTAACCTTTGTCCCATCTGCATCTATCTCATAAAATGTACCAGACTTATGATGCTCATTAATTCTTTCCGCACCTTCTGTATCATCAAATTCTACTGTATGACCTGATTCACTTTCATATACATGATTCTTAGGATACGTGGTGTTGTAACGCTTAATACCTGATTTAGTTAAATCTGTAGTTTTTCTTTCACTCCATTTATCTGTGGTATTTGCTTTAGGAACATCTAAGGTTACATCAGCATCTTTTGCCGTATTGAATACTGTATTAGAATTTCTAGCCAGCCTGTTTACATCACTCTCATTGATAAATTTTGGGTACACTTCATTAGGATCATAAAATCCTTTTTGTTTATTAGGAAATTCTGAAGGTGCAGATGCAACAGAGCCTATAACAACAGGCTCTTGTGCGCGATTACCGTCCAAGAAAAATCCGACAACCCAACTACCTTCGACCAATCCTGTAGGTGATCTACCCATCCCATTTATTGCTGCCGATGTTATATCCTGTAAAGGTATTGCCCACGGTAATTCTTCTGTAGGTATTTGACCTTTATCTTCTGTATGAAAGCCATAACACCTAACACGCATCCTTCCCAATTGAGAAGGATCATTACGGTCTTCTACAACGCCAAGAAACCATATAAACCCATTATCGCTTAGAAGACTTCTCATCCTCGATTTCCTCTACATATTTCATAAAGCTCAAATATCCACTCTTTAGAGTTTCTTTCGTCTTTTCTTTTTCATCTACCCAATCTGTCAAGTGATCAAATTCAGTAGTTTCTGATTTCTTGGAGCTCATGCTTCTCTACTTTCTTGGGGGATACCGAAACCTCTTTTTCCAAACCCTCTTCTTCAGGCGTTTTAATTTCCGGTTCTACAATCTCTTGTAAAAATTCTGGCTTCTTCCTCATAGTTTTGGCTCCTTAATTGTGTCAAGTGCTGATGCGGGTACATTCTTTGATATCCACGAATAAAGTTGTTTCTGCACAGCAGCTTCATTATTAAATTTCTTACCTTCTCTCTTCATATTGAGATATGTGAAATCTTTCACCACAATATTCTTAGATTTACTTCCTGTTCTAACTTTTCCATCATCGTCAGTGAATGGAATGGTATTCTCTCTATTATTCAGAATAACATTAACCGCTCCGTTAAGACCTGATGGTGTTTTTCCACGTATGATATCTACCATTGTTTTTGCAGCACCCTCATGTGTCTGCAATAGAATATCAGAGGGAACTACCCTCTCTCTATCAGCATTGTTCTGAACTGCAACATGGTAGTTGGTCAATACCCACGTAAGGTGTATATTTCTTTTATCATACCCTGCTTCTATAAGTTGTGGCATAACACTTTTTATATCACTTATTTCTTTGAGAGTGATATCGAAAAGAATATTGGGAAGTGTGCCTTTCTTTGCTGCACCTGTCTGCCTTGCGTCACCCAGCATCTTATCCAACGTTTTATCTTTTATTCCCTTTTCCTTAACAAACATATGCAACTTATAAACGTCTTCCGGTTTCCTTAAATTTAGTCCTCTTATTTCCGGCCATTTCTTTTTGAGTTCTCCAACCTTCATTAAGGCTTTCTTCCATTCATCAACATCTCTTACCTTGAACTTATCACCTTCAAGGAAGTTAGTGATGGCGAACCCCTTACCAGAACCCGCACCACCAGCGAGAAACATGATCTGGCCATACCGTTTACCCTTACCAACAATGATAAGTTTCTCATCTAATTGCTGGAATTCTCTTAGATGGAATTCTTCAAGAAATTTTAAAATCATTGTTATCCTCTAAAATTTTGAGTAATCGGAGCTGAACCTTCAGTGTCTTTCATAACTTTCATGACAGTAACCATTTGATCATCATTAATTTTATGCCTAAGTGTTTTAATCATATAGAAACCACTTAAATATTTATCTACTACCTGCCCCTCTTCTTCACCAATAGTTGTTGCTTGCGGTATAATCAGATTGATTTTATTACCAACATTCAAATCTGAATTTCCGTGTACGCTAACATTTAGCATAATGTTTGATATATGATTTGAAAATGAAGAAGATATTCCGGCAAATTGAGGATATCTTTTTGGTATATGTTTTTCGGATTTCAAAACAATATCGGAATCATGCCCTTCTCTTGACGTAAACATCATTACCTTGGAATTAGGGCCACCATAACTATTTCCTTGAATTAATCTTCTATCATTCAACTTTGCAAACTTTGGTGCAGTTGTGCTGTAATCAAAATTAATCTCTTTCTTTCTTTTTCTTAGTACATCCATATTAATCGTCTTAGAGCCATATAAACCTCGATTTATATTTTCCAGCATAGAATTTTGATTAACAACGCTATATTCTATGATTTTTTTCAAATCTACCATATCTCTGTTTGAACCACCTTCCATATAATTTGATGGCTCATAACTAAAAGTATCAGTTACATCTTTATCTAATAATTTTTTAAAATCTGAAAAATGATATCCATCTGTATCTTCATAGAAACAAAATAGAGGATGTATAGTATCGTTATCAGATTCTTTAACTAGATTTCTAATCATTCTAATAGGACTTATGTTTGGTGATATATAAGAAATTTTGTTGCGTGTAGGATCAAAGGTATTGTTCTTTTGGATTACAACTTTTACTATATCCGATATTGTTTGATATATATTTTGAATAGACTTTGAATCAAAATGTTCATCAACAATAGATTTGACGATGTTGCTTATAGTGTTACCACCATCTCTACCGTAAGCTCTTGAAATTTTATTTTGTAGATTTAAGTATCCTTCAATTGATATACCTTCAATAATTAACGTCTCTTCCTTTTCTTTAGTTCTTTCTCTAAAACTTACTTCATGCAAAACGAAAGCATGGATAGCATCTTTTTGCTTGTCTTCTGGAAATCTAGTAGCATATCTTACAATTAAAAGTTCTTGGCCGGTAAATCCCAAATCATCATTTAACGTATCAAATAAAGAAGTAGCATCTGCAATTGCAATATTACACCTTAAAAAAGGCTCTTCTAAACTTTGATAGATATTTGTCTCCACAACAATGTTATTGATATCAATTACTTCGCCAACTATAGAAACCAATGTGAGGTTTTTAACATCAACAAAGCCGGGAGTTTTCTTACCTTCTCTTGCCATTATACCGTCGTTCTTAGTATGTTTTCAACTTGATCTGTGATTATAGACAGGTACGCAACGTCTATCAAATGAATTTTACGCTTATCATCATTTACTTCTACCTCATATTCATATGCGGTTTGAAATTCTTTGTCTGCTTCAGATAGAGTATTAAATGTTGTTTCATCAATCTCTAATCTTCTTTTGGGAATGACTGTTCCATCAATCTTTCTAAACGCTGCTGATAATACCTTGTATCTTTTCTTGACAGTTGTATTAGCAAGTTCAATAGACCCATACTTTGATTTCATATAGTTTGTGAAATCCGTACCGTATAATGGCCATTCTTTTACAGGATCAACTATGTTATTTGAGAACAAAACAAGCCATGCATAGTTTGCGTTACCATAATATTTCTCTGCTACAACATCAGGCCTATCACCATCTTGTAATTGATATGGATAGAAAATTTCAGTTTGTTCTCTTACATCATCATGTATTTTGAATCTCTTCAAAATATTAGTGACAGTGACAACTGAACCATCTTGCTTTAAGTCATGCTTGACTGTTGGGAAGTATGAGAAGTAATTTGACATTAGAAAATCCCGCCCGTAACATGACCAACTGCTGTAGCATCAGGGGTATTAAATAGTTCATCTCCAGCATTACCGAATCCTGATCCACCTTCTATACCCTTACCTCTAGTTTCAATATGAACCTCTTGGAAACCCAATGAAATATCAACTTCAATAGGAGCTTGAGTATTTGCAAAAAATTGCGGTACTCCTTGACCATTATAAGAGACATTAAATGATTTTAAAACACAACGTCCAATCTGATATAAATGGGGAGCAACCGTTTTGGAAAATTCAATTTCAAATTCATCAGGATAATTAAATGCTAAATAGTTATGTGCATAAGAAGGTAGCATGTGGTATCGGAATATTTTACATATTGCTTGTATTTGCCTACTTTCATATTCGTTTCGCGCAATAAATTTGAAATTGAATGCATGCTCTTTAAACCCTACACCTTGAAATATAACAGCCATATGCGGGTTCATTGATATGCCAGCTGATTTACTAACACCCTTAACAGTTCCACCTAGAACATCACCGCCAAGAATGCCTGTCGCGACAGCGCCAGCAAATTTAACTGCCACAGCAGTACCAACGCCAGCTGCGGCTAATCCTGCTGCGCCATCAGATATTTTACCTTCCTTGGCATCCGAGACAACATCCGCTCCAAAATTCATAACATCGTTAAGTGCAGAACCTAAACCACTTGCTACATCCTTGTTACGAAGCTGTCCACCTGCTAAACCTCCTAATATACCTAACGATGCATTTTCATAATCCGCTGCATATGAAACTTGAAGATTGCCGGGTATCGGTAGTGCAATAGTTCTTAATGTTTTTTTATTTGATTCGTCTTCTTTTCTCAATCTACGAGTTTCCATTACTTTAAACAGCATATAATGGTCTTCATCTAAATCATTAGGGAATAAAAATGAACTAAGATGTTTAGTGTTTACATGAAGAGATTCTAGTTGAGTACTAATATTAGGATTAACCGCCGTTGGTGTTAAACTAGCTAGAGTAGGAATTTGCCCAGTACTGATAGTGTCTATAACATCTTGTACTGCTCCCGAAAGGATAGGTGCGGCCGCAGCAGGATTTGATATTATATTCTGCGCCCGACTAATTGCTTTATCAGCGGTTCTGTTTCCAGTTCTTATAGAGTTTAAGTTTATTTTAGGCATCCGTATAAATAATCCTATGTCTTATAAAGGTAAATACAAACCAAATTTCCCCCGAAAATATAAGGGTAATCCCACTAACATTATTTATAGAAGTTTGTGGGAAAGAAATTGTATGGTCTACTTTGATCAGAATCCAAACGTTCTAGAGTGGGCTTCTGAAGAAGTTATCGTTCCTTATAAATCTCCTATCGACGGCCGATGGCACAGATACTTTCCAGACTTCATTGTGAAGGTTAAAGATAAAACTAAACAAATCAAGACCATCATGATTGAAGTCAAACCCTATGCACAAACCAAAGAACCTAAAGTTCGCACCAAAGCTACTAAGAAGTAT
>VTLG01011000.1_pt1 | contig 48952 bp, 59 predicted proteins | sample 4694571 | NCBI WGS metagenome assembly VTLG01 (sample SAMN12604809, study PRJNA352737) | marine metagenome | biome: ENVO:00000447; feature: ENVO:00000209|ENVO:00000569|ENVO:01000036; material: ENVO:00002151; isolation source: viral sequences binned using virsorter ... | reverse complement strand
ATGCAAACTAGTGTAACAAAAAACACTGGGCTTGGCTTCACTGATGAACAGTGGGGTCAACTCATAGACGGCAATGGACTGCTTATCATGTGGTTTCTTGAGTGGAACCAAAAGGCTAAAGACAATCCACTACAAATCCAGGATTTCTTTAAGCAATGTTATAATATGTCAGCAGGGTGTGACCCTTGGCACATGAAGGACGCTAAGATCTCACTCGATGGTAAGTTTGTATCTGAGGGTGACGATGACCTTGAGCCATACTTCATGATCAATACTGATGATGGTGTTGGGTACATCTATCCATACGCATTCGTAGCACTGCCTTTGAAGGGTGGTGGTCACCATGTAGTGAGGATGGACTGATGCTGTATAGATGGTATGTAGAATACAAGGAACAGTACATAGACAATCAGCAAAGATACTTGTATGTGTACGCTAAATCAAAGGAACAGATAAAAGAAATGTTTTGTGAGTACGAAGTACTTGCAGTGGATCAGACAGATTAGGAGGATGATATGTTACCAGATGAAATGGAAGCTGAGAAAAACAGAAAGATGATACTCGCACAAGCTGACGAGATAGAAATACTCAAGAAGAATGTGCGTGACTTGCAAGAACAATATCGGTCTGCACTGATACACAATAAGAGACTGATAGAACAGAACGCTGAAGCTATGGTAATCATAGGACATAAACAGCAAGAGATAGACGCATTGATAGAGATAGAAGCTGAATGCAAATGTTTGGAGGATACAAATGCACATCAATGAAACAACTAAGCAAATGATACGAGAGATCGTAGTAGAAATGTTTAAAGAAACGGTAGAGGAAAACTTTGATGACACTCAAATACTTATGCTACATGAGTGGCTACAAGAGATTATGTCTAAGAAGATAGACAACTACAAAGTAAACGTATACGGTGTAACATTACAGGAAGGTTTATAATGCAACCCAAAGAACTAAACGCACACGCTAGGTGTAGGTATGAGCCAACACGTGTGCAGAAACAATTAGAGTGCCGACTATTTGGTAAGACATTCCGTAGTGTGGCAGCAGCAGCAAGGTACTATGAACTGTCGCTGTCTACTGTATACGAGTGGCATCATGATCGTAGACACAGAGAAACATTCCCTAAGACTAAGCGATGGGATAAGTGGAGGGCTGAACATGAAGTGGCTGATACTCATAGCACTAGCGCAAGGTAATCCTTTTACCATAGATCACAAACCATTTGACACGGAAGATCAATGCGTTGAGTATGTAAGTGACTTGAGCAATGCACAAGAGTTAGCTATGGAAGTGATTGCTGAAGTAGGCTTTAACAATCCAGTGATAGGTGTTTACTGTATCACTAATCAAGAGAGGAAGACTTATGAGACTATACAAAAACTCTAACGGTGTATGGGCAGGAACCCAAGCTGACGCACGTAAGTATTGCGGCAAGGTATACAGCACTGTCGATGTACCCACTGACAAGCCTAGCCTGTTGGCTTTTCTCAATCTGAATCAGGTGGGCAGTCTAGCCAGTAGTCCTACCTTGGAAGAGGTAAGAACTGGTGAGCCTACCACCAGTGCAATGTCATGGTTCAGATGGAGCTATGATTGTATGTGCAGAGGACAGTATGAAGATGCGAAGGAACACCTAGCCAAAGCATTAGAGTTATCAAAGGTAGAGAAGCAAGATGCTTCGTAGAGTGAAAGATATTGTGTGCGAAAAGTGTGGGCATGAGTTTAGTGCCACTGAGCATACGCAATGTCCAAAGTGTAAGGAGAAAACTGATGATAGAATTACTACTAGCGATGGTTGAAGAACAAAATCCTATCCACAAGTATTGCATGTCCAAGCATGAACACTGGACAGGTAGGGCTGCATGTGTACAAGAACTACGTCATGCCCAACGCAAGCTTGAGGTAGAAGAACTACGACAATTCTTAAAAGAGAATCCACATTACAGATATCCAGGAATGGCTTTGCCGAACGGAAGAATAAAACCACTTGACGTATGCTGGGGATCTGCTAAAACTTATGGCACAAACAAAGAGAGGAGATGCTAATGTCTTATGAAGTATGGTTTGGACAGAATGGTAAATGGTTTGGTTACCACTCATTCAAATATAAAATGGATGCCCAACGCTATGAAGAGCGTTATCAAACGGTATTCCCTAACTTAACTGTAGAGATAAGGGAGAGAGAACATGCGTACTGAAGGATACTGGAATGTTAATGGGCATTGGAGATACAAGCCCACACAAAGCGAACATCAGCTTGCTAGAGTTGAACCCATTGACAGAGTTATCAATGAGTGTAGACGCAGAGCAGATGATCTATGGTGGGATGGTCACGATGAAGAAGCTAGGATAGAAGAAGCCTACGCAAAAATATGGGAACAAGATAAAGAGGAGGGCATACTATGGGCAACGAACTTCTAATGCACTCAGTGCCAATCATAACAGTCGTTGCATACTTTGCATTCTTTATTTACAGGTGGATTGTACATGCAAAAGGAGATTGATTATGCAGAGGATAAGAATGCGACTTTCGATGATGTTACACATTGGGTGGGTCACCTACCTAGTACGAATACTAATCGCATTGAGTGTACTACTAAACGTTATCCTTGGTGGCAGACTCAATCAAACATTCTCCGCAAGAAACTGGGAATGGAAACGGAATGATAAGATTAATCTTGTGCGACTATTAGACACATTGCTTGGCGATGGTCATTGTAGTAGAGCATGGGCTTACTGGAAGGTAAGGAGGAAATGGTAATGAAGAATATCCCGAAGCCAAGTGCCACGTTAGAAGAGGTGGTTGACTTCTATCGTAACTCAGATGCGTATCGTAGGTTGTCCTCCTCCTCACAAAAAGACTACGATAATCACCTGAGTGCCACACTGATTACTCCTGTGGAAGGTAAGATGCTTCGGGAATATCGCTGTAAGAACTTGAGAGTTCGACACATTACACAAGCGTATGATCAATGGCTACAAGTTGGTACTCGTACTGCCAACTACAGACGCAGTGTCCTTTCTGCTGCGTGGAGACATGCCATGCGCTATGATGTGATGATTCACAATCCAATCTCTTTGGTGCAAACGGTTGCAGAAAAACCAAGGAGAGTACATTGGAGTCGTGAACAAGTGTCAATCTTTCTTGACACAGCTTACAGTGACTTTCGCTGGCGCAGCATTGGTTTGATTGTGCATATGGCATACGATTGGGGTCAACGTGTGGGAGATATCAGACTCCTTACATGGAATAGTTTAGACTTAAACCAATGTCGTATGGATATGACACAAAGTAAAAGGAACGCAGAGGTTCACCTCCCGATTGCCTCTGACCTTTGCCAAATGTTGCGTCAGCAAAAGGAGGACTTTGGGTTCCAACAATACGTAGCACCAAGAGTTAAACCAAGAGCAGGAGCATACACCCCATATGACAAAGAAGAAATATCGTTACATATCAATAGCATCCTGGAAGAAGCTAATCTACCTAAAGAACTTACGGCTATGGATTTACGTAGGACAGCGGTCACAGAAATGATGGAAGGTGGTGTTGACTTAGCAGGTATCATGCAAGTTACAGGTCACCAGAACACAGCATCAGTCAAACCTTACATGGTTAACACATACAGTGGTGCAAGCAAGGCATTAGCAGCCAGAGGAGTAAAGGAAGATGATGATGCAATATGAAATGTTTAATAACTCAGATGACTTAATACCTGTAGCAAGAGAAACAAAAAGATGTACACATTGTAAAAAGGATTTACCTGCCACTGAAGTATTTTTTCATCCTAATACACAGAGCAATGGAAAAAAGTCACTGAAAAACTTTTGTAGATCATGCGATAGAAAAGCAGGACAGATTGTAGCTAGGCTGAGAAAGACAGCACCTCCTGTATCTACTGAGTGTGATTGTTGTGGAAGGAGTTTAGAAACAATAGGTACAAGAGACATACATTTAGATCATTGTAAAGATACTGAAACATTTAGAGGATGGCTGTGCAAAAATTGTAATATAGGATTGGGTATGTTGGGTGATGACATGGATGGAATAGAGAAAGCATTAGCCTATCTAAAAAGATGGGAGGACAAGCATGGTACATGTAAGAAAGAATAACATCAAACAGTTTGTCAATGACCTTGGACTCAAAGAGGGTGAACGTTATAGAGGTGATTGTCCTGAGTGTAGAGGTAAGAATACATTTACAGCTACGAATATGTTAGGTGATATAAAGTATAACTGTTTCAAGCTAGGCTGTACTGTTGGTGGTATCTATGGTACAGACATGACAGCAGCAGAAATACACAGAAGATTAGAAGAACAACAGATGCAACGTGCATACACAAACGTAAAGAAAGAGAAGGAGACTATGGAAATACCACCTTATGTCGTGTCACCCAAGGCAAACCACACTAAGTACCAACGCTTCATTAGACGTTGGGGTATAGCAATAGGTGATACCATGTATGATGTGAAAGATGAACGTGTTGTTTTTCCTATTAAGTACAAGGGTAGAATCATTGATGCTATAGGCAGGGCAGTAGGAATCAATCACCCTAAGTGGTATCGTTATACAGGTGAGGCTGACTACTACACTGTTGGTAATGGTAATACATTACTCATAGTAGAGGATGTACTGTCAGCTATCATAGCTACACAAGAGTTACCATACATCACAGCTATGGCTATATTGGGTACAAGCTTGAGTCCTAAACACATGGAGAAAATCCAGGAATACAATAGAGTTATCATAGCTTTAGACCCTGACGCTATAGGTAAAACAGTAGAGTATCGCAGAGAGATAGAGTTGTGGACAGGTAACAAGACCACCGCTATGAACTTACTAGATGATATAAAGTATAAGATGGAAGAAGATATAGATAAACTAAAGGAGTTATGCAATGAAGTTAGCAGTAACCATTGATGTAGATGGAAAGATCATGTATGTACCAGAAAGCACAGTGTTTGAAGACTTTCCCAAGCCTAAGTTGTTTGACAACATAGAGGATGCAGAAGAGGAACGTGCTAAGTGGAACACAGGTGTCATAGTAAACTATGAGACACGTAGATGCGTAGGTAAGATAAGATCATTCACTGATGCAGAGAGAGCGAGAGCAGAGGAAAGAGCGAGGATAAACAGCAATGATGGAACTAGCACTGGTAAAGACTCTACTAGATAGAGAGTTTTATAATCAGCACAAGGGCATACGGTGTCCTGATAAAATATTTAGTAAGGATGTGCGTAAGATAAAGCAAGCATTGGATACAGCTATGGAAGCGTACGATGGTGATCTATCTGTGTCTGACTTACAAGCTGTGTTCAATCGTATCAATGCAAGCATGACCACCGCAACACGCACAGCATATGAAGATCTTTTCAAGCGTATTGACTTAGCTGAACCTATCAAAGGTGAGATAGCAGAGGACACATTGTCTCAGTTGTTTCAGCAGCATGTCGGTGACCTTGTAGCTAACTTGGGCTTTGACTTTGTGAATGGTGCAGAGAATAGCCTTGAACCTTTACGTAAACTATTAGAGGAATATAAAGATGACTTTACTCCAAATCTTCGTGTCGAGTGGGATGATCACAGTCTTGATACTGTACTTGATGCAACAGCACTTGATTCGAAATGGTCATTCAATATATCCAGTTTGGCTCGTAGGGTGGAGGGTATCAGTGGTGGTCATCTTATTTTGGTTGGTGCTAGGCCTAATACTGGGAAAACTTCTTTTCATGCCTCACTTGTAGCAGCAGATGGTGGCTTTGCACATCAAGGTGCTAAGTGTATTGTACTGTGTAATGAAGAAGCATACACACGTGTGGCTGCACGATACATTAGTGCGTCTGCAAACATGACAATGACTGAGGTACGTACCAACAAAGCCCTAGCATCCAAGCGATATCATCCTGTGTCTGAGAATATACAGTTCAAGGATAGTACTGGCAAAGGTATGGATTGGGTAGAGTCAGTAGTTAAGTATGAGAAGCCTGACGTAGTTATACTAGACATGGGTGACAAGTTTGCTGACATCAGATCAGAACGATCAGACATTACACTCAAGGCAGCAGCTATCCATGCACGTAACATAGCCAAGCAGTATGATTGTGCTGTAATATGGATGTCTCAACTATCAGCAGAAGCAGAGGGCAGAGCAGATCTGAACCAAGCTATGATGGAAGGTAGTAAGACAGGCAAGGCAGCAGAGGCTGACCTGATGGTACTCATTGGTAAGACACAGCAAGCAGAAGGAGAAGAGGAAGACCCTATCAGATACTTGAACATAGCTAAGAACAAACTGAATGGCTACCAAGGTAAGATTACCTGTGTGCTTGACGGTTCAAGATCAGTGTACTCATCATGAGACTAGTGCTAGACGTAGAGAATACTGTCACGCATCGTGATGGCAAGGTACACCTTGATCCTTTTGAGCCTAGTAATCACTTGGTGCAGGTAGGTATGCTTGATGCTGATGATCCTAAAGCTACCTTTACTATCAAGACACTAGACCATAATGAACTCACAGACTTCACAGGCTTTCAGTCACTGGACATACAGTGGACGCTAGACAATACCAAGCTACTCATTATGCACAACGCACAGCATGACTTGATGTGGCTGTGGGAGTGTGGCTTCAGGTATGACGGTGCTATCTATGACACCATGCTTGCTGAGTACATACTAGATCGTGGTCAGAGAAACCCACTAAGCTTACAAGCTTGTGCAGAACGTAGACAACTAGAGGTACAGAAAGATGATACACTCAAGAAATATTTTAAGGAAGGTAAAAACACAAACGAGATACCATTGGCTGAACTCTGTCATTATCTTGAGCATGACTTGTTTACTACTTGCGAGTTGTTCCATGCCCAAGAAAAAGACTTCTCCATGCCCGAAGCAGAATCCCTTAGTACAATCAAGAGAGTTACCTTCCAAACCTGCAAAACCCTTACCGAAATTTATTCAGCAGGATTCAAAGTCGATCTTCAAGAGTTGGAGCGAGTAGCAAAGGAGTATGAAAATGAGAAAGCTGAAATCGAAACACGTCTGCAAAAGAAAGTCAGGGAAGTTATGGGGGATACTCCGATCAACCTCCGTTCACCTGAACAGAAATCGCAGGTCTTGTTTTCCCGAAGGGTACATGACAAAAAGGAATGGGCTGATCTCTTCGAGTTCACACAGACACCGCAAGAGTTTAAGAATGCCGTTGCAGCCAACTCCTCGCCGATCTACAGGACACAGGCTTACACCTGCCCTAGTTGCGAAGGGCAAGGTAAAGTATACCGATTTAAAAAAGATGGAACGAAGTTTGCAAGACCTAATAAATGCAAAGATTGTAATGCACTAGGTTACAAACTAAAAGATAGTAAACAGATAGCAGGGCTACGCTTCACTGCACCAAGCAAGAAGTGGGTCAGTGCTAATGGATTTAACACAGGAAAGGATGAACTGGATGTACTTTCTTCAACTGCTAGGAACAATAAGATGGACGAGGCTTTTAATTTCATTTCTGACCTTAAACGTCATAATGCTATCTCTTCTTATCTATCTGCTTTTGTCAACGGAATACGGACATACACTAAGGCAAACGGATTCCTGCACGTTGGACTTACGCAGCATGTTACAGCCACTGGACGTTTTAGTGGAAGAAATCCCAACATGCAAAACATGCCAAGGGGAGGCACATTCCCAGTAAAGAAAGTATTTGTATCACGATTTGATAATGGATTAATAATGGAGGCAGACTTTGCACAACTCGAATTTAGGACAGCAGCGTTCTTGGCACAGGATGAAACAGCGATGCGAGAGATTGCAACTGGTTTCGATGTACATGCTTACACAGCAAAAGTTATTACTGATGCAGGGCAACCAACATCACGTCAAGAAGCTAAAGAACATACGTTCGCTCCGCTCTTTGGAGCAAGCGGTTATGGACGCTCGAAAGCTGAAGCAACCTACTACACCCACTTCAACGAAAAGTATAAAGGCATAGCTAAGTGGCACAAGAAGTTAGGTGACGAGGCACTACGCTTTCACAAGATAACAAACGTATCAGGCAGACAGTATGCTTTTCCTGATGTGACAAGACGTAGCAGTGGTGTACCAACGCACTTCACTATGATAAAGAACTATCCAGTGCAGGGCTTTGCTACAGGTGATGTAGTGCCAGTGGTGCTGAATGAGATGCATGAACGTTTACGACACATGAAGTCGTGTTTAGTTAATACTGTTCATGATTCTATGGTGGTTGACGTACATCCTGATGAGAAAGATCTAGTCTTATCAATGGTGTGGACACTCAACCAGGATTTAAACAAAATAATAGAGGAGACATATGGAATAGACATGAATGTGCCAATGCTTTTAGAAGCAAAAATAGGAGAGAATTGGCTTGACACAGTTGATATATAGTGTATAACTAAGATCTCTTTTACTCTATAAAAAGGATATAGAATGAGTACAGAACTAGCAATAGCAACAGAACGTGGTCAATCAATGGCTGAACTTATGGGTGTATCTTCTGCACCTTCTCAAGAGTATACGCCAAGTATATCACGTTTGGGAATGCTTCACCAACCTATCATGGGTGAGGTAGATCTCAATGGCAAGATGATAAGGACAGAGGTAGTACCTGTAGGTGCATTCACCCTCAAGACAGGTGATGATATCATCTACAGTTTAGGTGCAACTGTCCGTGTCTTTGCCCAACGCAATCAGTGGCAACGTTGGAACAGTGAGACTGAAGAGATGGAAAAGTCTGTGATGTCTAACACTCTCAACGGTGACTTGAAAGATAGTATTGGTGGGTTTAACTTAGGTAGACCTACTGGTTACATCGAAGACTTCAATGCGTTGGACGATGCCACCAAACAAGTGATACGATCAGTCAAGCGTGTTGTAGTTTACTACGGCACAGTCAGTCTTGATAGTCCTATGAATGAGAAGGGTGAGCCTGTGACTGCAGTCGAGTCCGTACCATTTGTATTGGATGTTAAGAACCGTGACAGCTTGAAGAGTATCAACGGTGTAATGGGTAACCTTAAAAAGAAAAACATGTTACCTATCATGTCTACCATAAAACTAGAAGGTGTGGAAGATAGCATACCTACTGGTGCTAAGTTTGGTAAGATCAGTGCATCTTTGGGTGATGCTGTAGATTTAATCTCTTCAGACAACGATATGCTCAAAGACTTCTTAGAACTTATTGAGTATAGCAATGGTAAGATACTGGACTTACATCATGAACGTGCCAAAGGTGGTGCTGATGGTGACGAAGAACTTGTCGAAGGTATCCTAAACAATGAATTTGTAGAGGTGGACGAGTAATGAATCACCCTGCTGAACTACAAGTCTTTAGCTATTTGCAAAAGGCTATGAACGGTGAAGCTACAATGACAGAGGAGGTAGCCAATCAGGTTGCCTCCGATGTTAAAGCTGCGTTGGACAAGCAGTTTAACTCTCCACCACGTGACGAGTTTAAGCTACGTATGTCTAACGTAGGCAGACCCAAGTGCCAGTTGTGGTTTGAGAAGAATGACCCTGAAGATAAGATACCTTTACCTCCACACTTCCTGATGAACATGATACTAGGTGATCTAGTTGAAGCTGTGTTCAAAGGATTACTACGTGCAGCAGGTGCTGAGTTTAAGGACAACGATAACGTTACACTCAAGCTACCAGATGGACAGGAGATACAGGGTGAGTACGACATGGAAATGGATGGCAAGATAGATGATGTTAAGTCTGCATCACCTTGGTCATACCAAAATAAGTTTGACTCACTTGAATCTTTACAGAAAGGTGATGGCTTCGGTTACATACCACAATTAGTTGGTTATTCTAAGGCCGCAGGAAAAGAAGTAGGTGGCTGGTGGGTGGTCAACAAAGGCAATGGTGAGTTTAAGTATGTCAGTGCTTCGGACGTTGACTCTGAGAAGGTAATCCAGGATATCCAAGAAACGGTAAATTATATAGAGAAAGATGAGCCGTTCAAAAGATGCTTTGATGCTGTGCCTGAGACATACTACAAGAAGCAGTCAGGCAACTTGGTATTAAACAATGCATGTAAATTTTGTAGCTTTAAACACAAGTGTTGGGAAACACTACAAACATTACCCTCAAGGGTATCTAAATCAGCCAATCCACCAGAAGTGGACTACGTATTTATAGGAGATGGCAATGGCTAAATTTAAGTTAACTTATAATGGCGAAGAAAAAACTTTACAAACGGATGATTTTAATGAAGATCAAAATAAAATATTCGCTGAAGCTAGTACGGCTGAAAGAGAATTAGTTAGGTATAAATACTTAACAGCTATCTTTGAAGATCGTAGAGCCTTTTTACTAGGTAAACTAGTAGAGTCTGTTGAAGCACCCGAAGTTAAAGAAGAAGATGACAAAGAGGAGACATAACAAAAGGTTATATCGCAGTGGTCTTGAACAAGAGGCTGCTGCTTTCCTCAAGACTAGACAAAAGACAGTAGAGTATGAGAAGATAAAGATAGAATGGGAAGACTTACGCTATCGTACATACACACCAGATTTTGAACTAGACAATGGTATCATAATAGAAACTAAAGGAATATTTAGTCCTGCAGATAGACGCAAGCATGTTGAAATACAGAGGCAGCACCCTAAACTAGATATAAGATTTGTATTTAGTAATGCTAAAGCTAGGTTATATAAAGGAGCCAAGTCTAGGTACTGTGATTGGTGTGATCAAAAAGGTTTTAAATGGTCACATCGTATTATACCTGAAGATTGGTTAGCAGAAAAAGGCAAGCGTACAAAAGTGCAGCATGTCGTAGTTAAAAGGAGATCTTGATGGGTCATAAAATAGAAGACGGTGAGGTAGCCATTATTATAAAGCCTGACTTAGATGAAAATGGTGAATGGAATGGTGCTTTAAAAACAGGTTTAGTATTTGGTGATCATCAACATCCAATGGCTATGAGAGCAGCTATGGATTTAGCTTTGACTATGGCAGCAACAACATCTGTACTAGATGATTTTCCAGATTTGTTTGACTACTTTGATGAAGCTAGAGTTCAATTAGTAAAAGAATTATTTCCTAAAGCGTATGCTGAAACAGAACTTGAAATAAAAAAAGAAATGGATTATACCACAGAAGGTAACGTAATTAAACTAACTAAATGGACAAAGACTTTGGGTGAAGCATGAGCAAAAAAGAAGAAGAATTTACCATAGAAGATGTCTTCAAAGATTTTCCAAATGATAAACTAGATGAAATATTTAAAGCAGACCCAGTAAACAGACCAATTCATTACAATCAAGCAGGGATAGAGTGTATCACGGCTATCATGGCAGCTACACATGAGCAATGTGAGGGATACTTACAAGGTAATATAATTAAATACATCTGGCGGTATAGGTATAAGAATGGTCTTGAAGATCTAAAGAAAGCTAAATGGTATATAGAAAAACTTATTGAGGTATACAAAGAGAAGCACAAATGATACGCAAGTTTAGCGTCACGTATGTGATGGAGGTAGACGAGGATAACAACTTCTTATCTTCTCACGAAGAAGGACATACAGAAGATGTGCATGATTTAGTAAGTAACGTTATGCACGATGTAGATGATATTAAAATACAAAATTTAGTTGTTAAGGAGAGACAATGATAACACAAGAAGATATAGATCACTTTGCAGATATGCAGTCACCTATTATAGACATGAGTTACTACCAACAAGAAGCAGTAAAGACTGCTATCTATGCTGATCATATTATCTATCCTGCGTTGGGCTTGGGTAATGAAGCAGGTGAAGTGCAAGGTAAGATTAAGAAGATGTTGCGTGATGGTACGTTCAACAAGGATGCCATAGCTGCAGAGATTGGTGATGTGCTGTGGTACATTGCTGCACTGTGTCGTGACCTAGAGATAGACATGGCAGAGGTGGCTTTGAAGAACTTGTCAAAGCTGAAAAGCAGACATGAGAGAGGAACTATACGAGGAAGCGGAGACAACAGATGAACTATTGTGATATGAAAGGTTTGATATGGCCTTTTCTTTTTTGTGTGTTTGTAATATGTGTTCTTCCAGTTTTACTGGTGGATAACGCAAAGTATTGTAAGCAAAGTATTGTACCCTGTTATCCTTGGACTGTACCTGAATGACACCATCACAATCAGCAGAGATAGAAGCAAAGAAAACATTTGAACTGTTTATACTGTGGACTAAAAGGGTAGCACTCGTTTCTTTTTTGCTTCTTATGGTAGTTGTTGTAGCATGTAACAACGGAGTTGAAACTGGTAAGAATGCTACTGGTTCTAAATATAATGGAGAACAGTATAATCCAAGTAATTTAAAGGTAAAGAAATGAGTAATAAAGTAAGACCTATAGGATGGGCAAAAACTATTCTAAATGTGACAGATGCATGGAAGAGTATAATGACTATAAAAAACTCTCCACTACGTAACCTACCACCGCAACTAGGACTAATGGTATTTTCAATACTAGCTATAATGTGGAGTGGTATTTTTGCATGTATAATAAATAATCCATATATATTTGCAGTATCTGCAAGTGGACATCTAATGTTAATCTTTGGTATTTTTATTACAGCTATGGCATTTAATAGTGCAGAAAAATATAGTGCGCCACAGGATTACAACTTACGTGGCACAGGAGGAGAACACGAATGAAAATATTAAAACGAATACCTAATTTTTGTTTAAGTCATTGGTTACTACGTATACCACTGGCCATTGTATTCTTACAACAAGGCATAAGTAAGTTACCATTTAGTGTAGACGATGCAGAATCATGGGAGTTACCATATTTAGTTTGGTGGTTTGTTGTCTATGGTGAAATAGGTGCAGGTTTAGGATTATTGCTCAGTGGCATTATGGTTTCTAAAATAGATGACACTCCTATTTGGGATTTTTGGATTCAAGATTTGGGGGATTTACTGACAAGATTCTGTGGCATTGTTATGTGTTGTATCATGACAGGTGTTATATGGATATCGCAACCAAGCAGTTTATGGGATGTCATATTATACGATAACCTACATGTATTCTTGTGGGTAGGTGGACTATTTTTTGCATTGAGAGGAAGCAGAACATGAGTAATTTATTACCAACAGACTATCAAAGTTTTATACACCAATCACGCTATGCTAAGTATGTAGATGGCAAAGGCCGTGAGTCATGGGCTGAGACAGTAGGACGCTACGTTGATAACGTGGTACGTCCAGTGCTAGGTAACGACTCATGGGTTAATCAAATAGAGCAAGCCATACTTGGACTAGAAGTAATGCCAAGCATGAGAGCCATGATGACTAGCGGTGCTGCGTTGGACAGAGATAACACAGCAGGATATAACTGTAGCTACCTACCAGTAGATGACCCTAAGTCATTCGATGAAGCTATGTTCATTTTGCTCTGTGGCACAGGTGTAGGCTTCAGTGTTGAGCGTCAGTTTACACAGAATCTACCAGAGATACCTGAATTGTTTGAAAGCGAAACTACCATCGTTGTCAAGGATAGCAAAGAGGGCTGGGCTAAAGCATACAGACAATTACTAGCATTGCTGTGGGCAGGTGAGATACCTAAGTGGGATGTATCCAAGGTTAGACCTGCAGGTGCTAGGTTAAAAACTTTTGGCGGTAGAGCCAGTGGTCCTGGCCCTCTTGTTGAGTTGTTTAACTTCACAGTTACAACATTCAAGTTGGCACAAGGACGTAAGCTATCTTCTATGGAATGTCACGACTTAATGTGTTTCATAGGTCAGATAGTTGTAGTAGGTGGTGTCAGACGTAGTGCTATGATCTCTCTGTCTAACCTTAGTGATGACCGTATGCGTCACGCTAAGTCAGGGCAGTGGTGGGAGACAGCAGCACACAGGGCATTGGCTAACAACTCTGTATGTTACACAGAAAAGCCCGACATAGAAACATTCATGCGTGAGTGGACTGCGTTGGTAGAAAGTAAATCAGGAGAGAGAGGTATATTTAATCGTGAAGCATCTAAGAAGCAAGCTAAGAAATATGGCAGACGTGACCCGAACTATGAGTTTGGAACTAATCCGTGCAGTGAAATCATACTTAGACCCTACCAGTTTTGCAATCTTACGGAAGTTGTTGTTCGTGCCACTGATACGGTTAAAGACTTGGAGCGTAAAGTCAAACTCGCCACAATACTTGGGACAATCCAAAGCTCGTACACAAAGTTTCCTTACTTGCGAAAAGTGTGGCAACGTAATACTGAAGAAGAACGTCTGCTTGGTGTGTCTCTGACAGGTATCATGGACAACCCACTGATGACTTCAGTTAACTCTAACTTGGAGAAGACACTTGATAACTTACGAACTATCGCAGTGGATACTAATGCTGAATATGCTGAGTTGCTTGGTATACCTCAGTCTGCTGCTATTACCTGCGTCAAGCCTTCGGGTACTGTCTCGCAGTTGGTGGACAGTGCCAGTGGTATACATGCTCGTCACTCTCCATATTACATCCGTACTGTACGAGGTGATAATAAAGATCCCCTTACACAGTTTATGATTGATCAAAAGGTTCCCAACGAGCCTTGTGTATTTAAGAGTGACACTACAACTGTGTTCAGCTTTCCTGTTAAATCACCAGAGAATGCTACAACACGTAACGACATGACTGCTATTGAGCAGCTAGAGACATGGCTCATGTACCAACGCCATTGGTGTGAACATAAACCTAGTGTAACAATATCGGTACGTGATGACGAGTGGCTTGATGTGGGAGCCTTTGTTTATAAACACTTTGATGAAATGTCAGGTGTATCATTTTTACCACACTCAGATCATACCTATCAGCAAGCACCATACCAAGACTGTGGTAAGCATGACTATGAATATCTACTGTCGTGTATGCCAGAGAAGATTGATTGGGGCAAACTGTCAGAGTATGAACAAGAAGATAACACGAAATCTAGTCAGACATTTGCCTGTACTGGTGACGTGTGTGAAGTAGTAGATATAACATAAGGAGTAAGTAATGGGTTTTTGGGTTTTAATAGCACTGTTTATATTTGATGGTAAGCCAATGGTTATGAGTGATAACATCTTGTATCCCAGTGTAGAGTCGTGCCACGAAGCAGCACAAGCACGTAGAGACAAATTAGATGCTACCAAACCTGACTACGATTTTGAAGCAGACTATTGGGTATGGTGTACACAAATGCCAAAGGAGTTATAGAATGCTTAGATGTAATACATGTGATACAGAATTAACGGATGATAATTGGCCACCCTCTTGGAAAAAATCTAATAGAAAACAGTGTAAAGGATGTGTAAAAAGAACCGATCCAGCTATAAATAATGCTAAACATAATCCTCTTTCCATGTATGTTAATGGTAAATACATATCACGTAAACATCCACTATACAAAGCTGGACGCTACAAAACTTTTAGTGATGCAGCCTTTGATGGTACATATAAGTTAGACTCTATTAAAGAGGGATACGTGTATGCCATGACTAATCCTGCTTGGCCTGAGTGGGTCAAGATAGGTATGGCTGTAGATGCTGACGATAGGTGTAATGGCTATCAGACTAGTAGTCCTTTCAGAGACTACAAGATAGAACACGTAGTTGTGACAAACAACAGACGTGCTGCTGAAGCAGAGGCACACAAGTTAGCAAATAAAATAGCAAGAGAAGTAAGGGGGGAGTGGTTCAAGTTAGATATAGAACAAGCTAAAATCATACTGAACAATATAACAATAGATCTAAAAAAGGCCGCTTAATGCGGCCTCTTCTTTTAGTGTGTTACTCTAATTACATTGTATCTGTTACGTCATATAGATCTTTAAGATAGTCAGCTATATCTAAGAACATATCAAGTTCTGCTATGCTAAAATCTTTTAATGGAGAATCTATCCCATACTGCTCTTTCATCATTTTAAGAGCCTCCTTCTGTATTCCTTTAGGAGTATTAGATGCTTTTGCAGCCATGCGAAGTCTTTGATTATCTGCTCCTAAATAACCTTCCTTCATCATCTTTCTGGCATCTGCTTTAGAATCAGATATAAGTTTCTTTAGCATTGCACGTTTGCCTATGAGACTAGCTTCTCCAAACTCTTTACTCCTAATTAGAAAGTCTGTTTTCTTTTCTAACACAGGAGATATTAACTGGTTAAAAGCTTTGTCATATGCAGGTATTTTTGTACGTTCACTAGCTTGCCAAGGAAACATCTCAGCCATGGAGTATGCTATTTCTGTAGATGTACGAGAAGGTTTTACAGTAAGTCCGAACACTCTTGCGTAGGGATTAGCATCATACACTTCACCTTCCCTAGTTGCTACTCTTAATTCCTCTCCTGTTATTTTATCTGCTTTGTCAAACAGTGCTTCATATATATTATCTACATACTTGGTGGCTGTCTGAGTAAAAGCACCCAAAGAGTCTGCCTGTCTAACGTCTTTTGCGGTATCTGTACCTGTAGCAAATCCTGCTATTTTGTTTATTGCATCTAATGGCCTAGTGACACCTGCTAGTAAGTTACCTGAAGCTTTAGAAAAAGCGTGTATACCGTCACCTCGCTTTGCACCATCATCATTTATTAGTACATCCAATAGATTGTTTAAGTCATTGGCAAATTGAAAGTCCCTTGATATCTGACCAACAGCAAGCTGAGTTCCTAACTCTTGTATCAACTCTCTAGGTACTTCATCACCTTGTCTTTTTAGATTCAACGCTCTGCCTACAGCTAGAAACACAGAGAATGGAAAGGTGTTTTTAGCATCTATGATAGTACCACCAGCACCTTCTATCTCATATACTCCTAGACCTTTTTCTTGTCTGCCCTTGTCATACTCCATAGCCAAGTAACCTGCAGTTGAACCTACAAGTATACGAGACAATACCTCACCCTCTTGTAAGTCTGCTTTCTCTCCTTTTAGAATACGTTTACCATACTGGTAGAGAAAGTCGGGTGTGGCAAAAGGTGACCATTGATACGCTGTAGCTACAACGTTATTCATAAATCTACCAAAAGGTAAAATGGTTCCCAATCCAGGTGTGTTTGAAATTGTTTCGACTAGTTTGGCTGTAGAGCGTAGTAACTGTGGTTGCTCTCTTGTTGTGTAGTCTTTTGAGTAAACTGATTTAAGAGTTGCATCTATGGCAGCTTGCATAACATTATCATCTATCAAGTTTTCATCTGACATCAATGCCTCTTTTAGAGTGACATCTTTTGATATACGTAGATATTTATCCATCTCAGTCATAAACATTTGTGACTTAGTAAAGCTATCTTGTACACGTACACCTGAAGCATCAGCAGCAGCCTTTGCTCCAGCCTCTACAGTTCTGTATATTTTATTCTTTGGATCTATGCCATATCGTTCAGCATTTATTTCTATACCACCAGAGATTGTTTCAAATAGTATCTTACGTGCATCTTTATTCTCATCCAAAAGTTTTAGATAAGCATCATGAGTAGTGTATGGGTCTGCAAAGTTTCTAAGCTTTTGTGCTTGTATAGCAGTTAAGGCTCTAGCACGTCTAAATGTTTCAGTAGCACCTGCTGTTCTACCCAAAGACAGTTGACCTAAACCTTTAGCAGCTAATGCTGTGCTGTTAAATATGTCTGCGATAGTTTGTCCTATATAGTACTGCCCAAAACCTGCAACGTTAACTGCTGTTGTAGCAGGAGAGGATACGAGTAACCGCTTCCACACAGATTGACCATACCGTAGTCCTTCTGCTTGTTTAGCTCTCTTTAGTTCTCTGCCAATTTCTTCTTTAGTTTCTATTTCATCAAGTGTTTTTGTAAGTCTTTCACTAGCAGCAATTAAGCTGGAGTCTAGTGTCTTACGTACCTGACTCATTACATTAAGTGTTTGAGCAGCAGCACTAATATCTTTAGCTAGCAAGTCTCCTAGCTGTGTACCGTCCTCTGCAGCTTCACCTATTTGAATACCAGTGTACTTACGCATTTCTTTATTTATGTCTGCTAGTTCTTTTTCTGGCAAGAACACAGCTACATTAGTTAGCACGTCTGATACTGTTCTCTTTCTAGACAGTCTTTTATTTTTATCTTTAAATATTTTTGCTAGTCCACCTTTATTATCTTCACCTAGCATAATCTGTTTAATTAAACTTGCTGGCATACTAGCAGTTGTAAATTCTTTACCTCTTTCGACTTTTTTATTCCAATCATCTACGTTTTTCTTTATTGATGCTCCTACATCTTTCATATCTTTTTTGCTGAATATGGGAGACAACTCTTCAACAGCAGCCCTAGACACACGATCTAATGGTGTCTCCTCTGCAGCATCAAGACCTGACGCACCTTTGAACTTACCAAATCCAAACTGTGCTGCACCAGCTACCCCACCAAGCAAGGCAGAAAAACCTGTCTGCATTTTACTGTACTCTTCTTGTGCGCCAACATCTAGCATAACATTCTGAGCCATGTTATCCTGTAACATAGCCATGCCACCATCAATACCTACAGTAGCCTTTAGTGCTGTGCCACTGGCCTTATCGTAGATGCTTTGCTGTGCATCGTCCATAGCTTTCTTGACCAACGCTCTGCGTCCATCTTTATAGACACGCTCCGATACTCTGTCATACAAACCACTGGTTCGTCTTTTATCCATACCAGCTTTTACTGCTCTCTTTACTGCCTCTTTACCTGCATTCTCAGCAGCTTTCTTAGCGGCTGCTCTATTGGCACCACTAGCTATGGCCTCCATACGAGCCTTTCTTATAGTGTCAGATATAACCTTCTTACCAAATAATCTACCACCACCTGCAAAAGCACGTGCGACACCACCAGTAGCCACACCTAGATAGTTAGTTGGATCTGTGGCTGAAGCAAAGATGTAATCTTTCACACCATCTACTGCTCCCATAACACCATCATTTTGAAATACGTTACCTAGCTGATCATATATCTCATATGCTTTTCTGGCTTTTTCTTTTTGCTGTGCATCTGCTTTAGTAATAAAGCGTACCTCCCCTGCAGTAGATACAGTGTTGGCATTGAAGTATCTCATATGATCTACAAAATCTTCTACAACATCATCTGCTTCTATTGTTTTGTAGTCAACCCCCTTACGATCTATCATGTAATCACGTATACGGTTTAAATATCTAGGATTTTTCAGATCATCTTTCTTGAGTGTAACCTCTGGATCAAGAACAAAATCATCCTGCTCTTGCACTCTTGATGGAGCGTTAGAGTAGAGCTTATCTCTCTTTCTTAGTAGTTCAAAATAGTCAGCCATATTAGCCCTCTAAACCGATTGGCAATCCAGTAATAGGATCGTGTGTGTCTCCATACGTGGTATCCCAGTATTCAGCCTCAGTAACTTTTTTCTTTTTGCCTGTTCTAGAACCCAATAGTCCAACCCTTACATCTATCTCTTTTGTTTTCTCTCCACCATCTGCAGGTCTAGGAGGTGCAATGATAGCCTTACCTTGTTCATCTACCTTCCCCTCATACTTTCTATCCCATATACCTTTAGCAGCTAGACCACGTTGATCCGATCTTTTAGGAAAAGTTTTTGTAAGTAACGCTTCTTTTTTAGCTTCTGTATCGGACGTTTCCGTTTGGGTATCTTCTTGGGTTTCGGACGTTGGCTGTTCAGAGGGAAGTTCGAAGACACCTTCTTGAGTTCTACCTTCTGCTTCTTCCATTCCACTTCTGATAGATTCAAACGCTCCGATTTCCCTAGTGTCAACACCTTCCTCCTTTGGTAGTTCAATATCATTTTCTGCTAATAGTTTTTCTAAGTACTCCTCACCTGCAACCTCAACAACCATTCTTCTAAATGATTCATTGTTTAGAATATCTGCGTTGTAGTACATACTTACGTATTCTTCTATTGTTTTAATACCAGCTTCAGTTTGCAATAAAGTTAGTGCATCTTTTTCAGCTTCTGCTACACGTTTTTGTTGCTCAGTTATGCTTGGCTTTCTACCTGCTTCTTCTTCTTCTTTGTTGTATGCTGCTGATGCTGCAAGTCCTGCGTCTGTTATTACTGCCTCTGCCAAATCTCCTTTTATAGCGGAAGCCATATCCTTTTCCAAGTCTCTATTAAATTGAAGTAAATCTTTTTGACCAAAGAAATTTACATCAGTAAAGGTCATAGTAGCTTCAGGGAATAAAGATTCATACTCAGCCGATCTAGTTGCTGCATTTATCTCAGCTACAGTCATACCTTCAAACATTTGAGTTTCTGCAAGCCTACGCTTTGCACGATCTTTAGCATCAAAACCAAACAGCTTTTGAATATTAGTGTATTCTTTTTCAGGGGTAGTTACTTCAGGAGTACCTACTCCATAGGTTTTTTCTACAAAGTCTTGATACTCTCCATCGGCAAACTTAAAGTCTACATCTGGTATATTAGGCATATTTACTATAGCATCAATGTCTGCTTTGCCTAATGTCTTAACACCTTTTGATGATGCTGCTGCTTCTAGTTTCTGATAGAACTCATTAATACCCTCTACACCAGAGGATAAAGCATTTTGTATCTGTGCATCTGTAGCACCCAATGCTCTAGCTCTGTGTCCTAATTGTGCAGCTTGATTAGCGAGCATTTTTTTCCTTTGTACTTTAGGTATATTAGCTCTCGCTAATTCTTCCTGTTCCTCTTCATACTCTTTTGCATCCTCTCTACGCTCACGTATATCTGCAGCTATACCACTAGCATAGTTACCTGCAAATGCTCTCCAATCAAATCCCATTATCTTAACCCTTTGCCATTAAGCCCATAGGCTTTTCTTCTACTGGTTCTTCTTCTGTAGGCTCGACTATATCTTTCAGTAATTCTACTCCGGGATCACCCTGTTTATCTATATCACTTATATATTTCATAGTAAGAGCTTTAAATCTTTGCATCTCTTTGGCTTCAGCTTCTTTCTTATAATCACGATCATCATCTTTTACTGTTGTACCTGAAGCCTCTACAGCTTGTTTTATAAATTCGTGTAATATAGGAGATACGATAAGACCTGTATCAATAGAGTGTACACCCTCTGCTTGCTGAGATTGTACTAAACTTTTTACGATAGGCTTTAGTGGTATTCCTAATTCACACAGAAGCGCAAAGTCATCTAAAACTTCTTGGTCTGCCAGTTTACTCATGTAGTGATTCATAACATCCTTGAGTTCCACTAGCTCTGGTGGATTTTCATAAGGATACTTACCCAGCTTTGAAGTAAGTGAAGCTCCTGGAATTGGTCTTGCGAATGGTGATACTGCCATAATCTTTTCCTATTTAGTAAATCCTGCACCAAAGTATAAGCCTACGATAGCTGATACAATGTGTGTATCTAGTGGTGTTATTACAAATCCTTCTGCATACTGCCACTTAACTACCTCTTGGCCTGGACCGAAGATAAAGTCAAGGAAGCCTACCTGTATTTCAGTGTAGCCTACGTACACACCTACTTCAGGGTAGAACACTGCAACCAACTTTGGCAACACTATTATAGCAAAGACTGCAGATAATGCAATAAGTCTTCTTGTCCATGCAAAGTGTTTATCGTTCTTTCCTGCGTTACGTGCTTCCGTTGCAAAGCTTGCATTAGCGTTGGCACGTTCCATGAGCATCTTGTTTTGCTCTTGGCGGTTCTTCATGCTCTGCCCCCATATGGACATCACTCCACCTAAGACTGTGGAGCCAAGCATTGTTATTAGTTCTAGTGGTAATCCAAACATATTAATCTACTCTTACATCTGTCATTGTGTTACTGGAATCTAATCCTCTATATACAACTTGATCATTATTTAAGTTTGGTGAATATCTATGTACTTCATTATCTTCTGCATCTTTCCATACAAAAATAGGATTAGCTCTTGTACCTTCTACGGACACAGTTCTAATAGGCTTGTAATCAGGCTCTCCTTCCATCAAAGTATTATACTCTTTAGCTCTTCGCTTAGACAGCCCTTTACTAGATGTAAAAACTACTTTACCATTTTCTGTTCTTCTTGATCCATCATTATTTCTAGGAGAACCTAATATATTTCTAGCCAATCCATCTCTAGCAGCTTCAAAATCTGCAGGGCTTCTTGATAGTGCATTCTGTACACTATTAGGTATTTCACCTAAATTGATGTACATAGATAAAACACCCTGCGCTTGATTCATTGTTACATTGTTGAATACACTAGGGTATTCTTGTCTAGCATTATCATACATATCAGCATATACAACCTTTGCTAGTTTTTCTCTATCTTGATATTCTTCACTATCAGGATCATAACCTAATGCACGTGCTGTAGCTGGTAATACTCCATAGCCTAGTGTTGTAATACCTAAACTATCCGTATGATCTTCTGTACCTTCATCTCCTGCCATACGCTCTACAAAAGTATTAACAAAATCTGTTTTTTCTTTAGTGGCAGCAGTTATAGCATCTACAGGTTCGGGAGGTGACATCAAGCCTTTCACTTCTTGACCTGTGCTTGGATCTGGACCCATACCTTCAAAGCCTGTCTCTGGCTCATACTCTCTTTGGCTACCTGTCATCATAGATTGATTAGCTGTCCTAAGAGGTCTTAGCTCTGACATACTCCTAGCACCTTCAACTACTTCTATGTCTTGTGCTGTCTGCACTGGTATCTTTAGAGTAGACCCTGCTTGCATTTTTCTAGGATCTGTTATGTCATTTAGTTGCTGTAGTTCTTTAACAGTTCTTCCTGTTGCTTGTGCTATTTCAGAAAGAGTATCACCTTTTTTTACTTTATATCCTGCTGTAGGTATTGTGTTCTCTATAGCAGTATTAATAGCATCTTCTATAGTAGTAGGTGGTCTGTCTTGTTCTTTTACTTCATCATATGTGCTGCCCAGCGCAGGGTCAGGAGTATACCCAGCATCGTCTGACCTATCAAACATAGCATCAACATCACCCATAATTTCATCACTGCTTCTTATAGGTTTTCTTGGGTCATACCCTACAGTAATCCTACTTTCTGAAGGATTATATTTTGCAGTTGCTATAGGGTTAAACTCTTTACGTTCATATACAGAAGATCCTTCAAAAGAAGGAGGCTCTTTTGGTTCAGCACCACTCCTAGTAAACAAACTAAACACATCACTGAAAAAAGACCTAACACCACCTACGTCATCTTTTTTATCATCGTCATCATCGTCACGTGTACTAAAACTTCTACCTAATGGTGTACCTAATCCTCTTGTAATTGTTTGAGGTGTTTCATCATAAGTACTACCTTTGTTAGAGGAGCCGCCATGTGTCCTACCATACTGTTCGTACATCTGATTTATGTTGCGTGGATCATATGACATTTTTTATCCTTACCAATTTTCTATGATACCTTTAGTGATCTCTACAGCTATATCAGAGATACCTTTTTCTAGCTGACCACCACTGCCAGCATTTATATTTGCAGTAGCAATTTTAGTATCTCTATCTAATTTAGCTTGCTCACCTGTAAAAGCATAATACATCATGTCTTTCTCTTCCATGATAATATTATTGTATGCTGTTTTAGATATGTCATTAGCAGCTTTAGCCTCTATTTCATATGCTGCATTCAAAGCTGCTGCTTCATCAGTAGCTACTTGTTGTTTAAACTTTGCATTAGATTGTTCTATTAATCTATATTGCTCTGCATTAAACTCTTCTCTGGCACGTTTTTCCTGTTCGTTAAACTGAGCCATAGCATTCTCTTCACCAGCATTAAATCTTTCCATAGCATTATGCTGTTCCATGTTTGTTCTTGCTACTTCTATTGCTAGGCTTTCAATAAACTGTGTAGCATCATTTGCTTCTTTTACATTCAACTGTTCCATAGCATTCTTTTCTGCTGTGTCACTTACAATAGCATTTGCTGTAGCTTGAAATCTAATTCTTTCTGCTTCTTGCTCATTATCTAGGTTTTTAAAATCCATTTGTAAGAATGCTTCTGCATTATCTGCAGCAGCCTGATTTATAGCAGAAAGATTAGCTCTTTCTAAACTTGCCAATGCTGCTGTATCTGCAACAGTCTTTGCACTTCTAGCATTTAAATTAGCTATGTCCATTGTGCTAGTAAGTCTAGCATTTTCTAAAGCTATTGTTTGTTCTGCTGTAAAGTTTATGTTTGCTACTTCAGAAATACGTGCAGCATTTTTTACTTTAGCCTGAAACTCTTGATCAAACTCAATACCTAAAAACTTAGCACGTTGCTCTGCTTTAGCCATAGCCATCTGTTGTTTATTAGCTGCATCCATTTGAGCGATGGGCAGTGCTGCTTCCATAGTCGCTTGTATTACAGCCATACCTGCAGCAGAAGAAGCACCTAATCCACGTGCTGCTAACATTGCGTTGGCTCTACGCATACTACCTGCAGCCCATGCAGGTGTGTCTCCACCTTCAAAGTCTTTCATTAAAGAGCTTAGTTCATCTCTAACACTTGCAGCTTGAGACTTAGCTAAAGTTTCTTCCAGTTGTTTTTGATCTACAGTAGAACCTTCAATTAGTTCTCCTTCTCCTATCTGTAGAGCATCTGGTGCATCTACTTGTGCAGCAGTTCCTTCTCTTGTTTGTAATCCTAGTACAGCAGATTGAGTTGGGTCTACTGTTGTTGCATCATATGTAGCTTTATCACTGACTTGTCCTACTGCACCTGTAAAATCTTCTCCTGCTTTTGTCACAGCTTCTTGTGATGTCTGTGCTACACCTTCTTTTGTTTCTATAGTTTCAGGTGCTACTATATCTGTTGCAGCTACACCTTTTGTTGTGGCTACTTTGTCTGCATCTGTTTGATCCCCTACAAACATTTTAGTATCAGTAGCGTCCATTAAATTACCAGTTGTTTCTGCACCAACTACTGTAGGACGTGACACAGCAGCTTTAGGATCTAACAATATTTGTTCTGTTATATCACTACCACTTACACGTTTACCTTCTGAGTCTTTAGTTACAAGAGTATTCTCATCCTCCTGTACATCTACACCTTCAGCAGCTTTGATGGGTTTACCTTCGACCATCTGCCTAGCGACCATAGTGTACTTTCCCATTTTAGCTGCTGCTGCAGGATTAGCTGCTAAGAACTTATTTATAGACGCTTGATCAGTAGGTCCACTGTAGCCTAATGCTGGTAGTATTTTATTTTGTAATGTCTCAGGCTTAAACCCTGCAAATTTCTTAGCCATTTTTTATTTCCCTATTTGCATCCACAACGATGCTGCAATGAATGTTATTACTGCTACAGTTGACATCTTTACAATAGTAGACCACACACCTTTTCGTGTATCTCTCCACATTTCTAGTAAGTTACGCATCTCAAGTATATCTTTACGAGCATCATCATCATGCAGTCCTACCTCACGCAAGGCTGCTGAAGCACCACGCTTGGCTGCACGATCTAACATATCTTCTAATTTTTCTTCTGTTATTTCCATGATGCTGTAACCATTGTCATAGGTTGTGCTTGTGTGTCACCAGTATTTGTGTAAGTATAAGTAATGTTACCAGAAGATGTACCATTATCATAAAAAGACGTATGCTCACTAGCATCTTGTTTACTGAATGTTGATATAGCATCATCATTAGTTACTGTATGTGTGTAAGGTGAAGGACTATCGAAAGACATAGCTGCACCAATAGTAACACCATTATATTGGCTATCTACAGTTATACCCAATGTAGCGTCATTGTTTGTATTTATTGCCGTGTCAGTTGTGTAGGGTGTGCTACTATTATAACCAGAAACTTCATAGAAGTGTAGCATAGACCTACCACTTCCACCATCACCAAAAATTTTATTTTGACCTTGTCTGCTTGTAACCACGTAATAAATTGCAACATCCCACATTAAATTACTTAGACTTCCACCGTTATCTGCACTATTAGGATGTTGTTCACGTCTTCTAGCTGCCAACGTAAATTGTTCTCCAGTTGTATTTGGATTTCCTATAGACATAAATGAGTTGGCTGTTGTAGATGAACCCCCTGCTAGAAGTACACAGCCAACAACAAGTTTAGTACCACTGTATGATCCAAGATCTAGCCATTTGTTGGTATTATCTGTGCTAGGAAAACCATCCCCACTTTCGTAAAAATCATCTTGTATTAATGATGCAGTCGGTGCGCTTGAAGCTGCACCATAATAAGCACTAAAAGCATTAGAAGCCCCTGAGGACAAACCAATTAAACCACGGATATCCGCATCATTTAGAGAAGCTGAAGTGCCAGAAGAGCCACCAGCCTCAACATGAATTTGATTTAAACTTATAGAACCACTACTTTGTAAAGCCATTATTTACACTCACACTTGTGTTGATCTAATTGTTCTTTTAATTCTTTGATTGCTTCTATGAGTAAACCATGTAACTGATCATACTGTACTGTTTTGTATTCTACATCAGATTCACTATGGAATACAAGTGATTTATTATCTACCGCACTAGGTAATACTTTCTCTATCTCCTGTGCTATCACACCTGCAGACTGCTTGCCATCTTTGTTGTTGTAAGTAAATGTATAACCACTGATTTGAGATACTTTATCTAAGGCATTGTCTATCTTTTTTATGTCATGCTTTAGTCTTTCATCAGAAGGTACAGTGTTTGAGTATGCAGTGATGTTTCCATCTACGTACAGGTCACCATCGTTTGAAAGTCTCATCTCCTCTGAACCAGCAACATACCAACGAATACCTACAGATGCATCATAGAAAGTGTAGTCGTGTGTATTACCACTGTAAATATCAGCAGTGGTAGAGTTTCTTCTACGATCATCCTCTAGTCTAAATTCTGTACCCGATAAGGTTAAACCATAGTCTCCTCCTGCAGTGTATGATGTGCCAGTTGCAGAAAAGTTTAATTTACCATTAGTATCATCATAAGTTACAGCTATATTAGTTTCTGTGTTGCTGGATACCATTGCACCTACAATATCTTGAATAGCTTCATCTTTTAACGATACAGCACCTGAAGACACACTAAAATCTGTAGAACTAAATGATGCAATACCTTTATTAGTTGTTGTAGCATCTTCACCAGATATTGTACCAGAACTTATGTCTATACCTTCACCTGCAGCTATGGCTGCTTGCGCTCTAGCATTGGTAAAGTATAAGTTAGATCCTTCTGACAAGTCTGATGTACTATGGTTAGATATATCGGAAACAGTGCCAGTTACATTGCCTGTGACGTTACCTGTTACGTTTCCTGTTACATCACCTGTGATATTACCTGTTATAGTACCTGTAACATTACCAGTTACATCTCCTGTGAGTGGTCCTACAAGAGAAGAACCTGTAATTGTAGTACCAGTAATAGCTGCAGCAGAGCTAGCACCAATGATAGTACCATCTATATTACCACCATTAATATCTACAGTAGCAAGGGTAGAAGTACCTGAAGAAGTTATATTACCTGTGACATTACCTGTAACATCACCTGTTACATCCCCAGTTACATTACCTGTTAAAGGACCAACAAGACTAGTACCTGTAATAGTTGTACCTGTGATAGCAGCAGTAGCACTGGCACCTATTGTAGCACCATCAATACTACCACCATTTATGTCTGCTGTGTCGGCTACAAGACTATCTATATTAGCAGTGCCGTCAATAAATAAGTTTCTCCATTCTTTTGTGGAGCTACCTAGATCATAAGTATCATCATCGTCTGGTATAATATTACTATCAATTTCTGCTCCAAAAGACACAGTGTCTGTATCTGCATTGCCAAATGTTAGGTTACCATTTATTGTAGCGTTACCAGTGACAGTAAGATTACCACCAACAGAAACATCTGCAGAAGCTGTTACGTTTCCTGTTAAGGTAGAGGTTTCATCTACAGTAAGTATATCTGTCCTTAGTGTTCCATCGAAAAAACCATCTTTCCATTCAATACTAGAAGTACCGAAGTCATAGGTATTATCTGTTTTAGGACGTACAACACTAGATGTAACAACCAAGTCTTGTGCTGGTCCTACGTTTTCGATAGGTGGACCATTTCCTGTTGTGCCATCATGTGTGTGTCCAGTAGAGCCATTGAATGCTCCTTCAATAGCGTTGTATTCAGCGTTAAAGTCTGCAGCGTCAATGACACCACCTGTAACTATATTTGCTGCTGCTTGACGTGTATATCCTGCCATAATTATTGCCTATCGTTTTGTCTGTACTGTAATACTGCTGAGTCTAAAGTAAAAGGTGGATTAGTATTATCACTTGTTATTCTCATAGCTACTGTATGAAAAGAACCTACTAAATTTTCATTATATATTCTTTTTAATTTACTACCATATACAACCGTTGATCCTCCATACACTGCTGTAGGATTACCATAAAGAAATACACCACCTCCGCCAGTTGTTGACCCTATTGATATTTCTTCTGGTTGTATTATTCTTGAGTCACCTCCTGAATCAAAGTCAAATAATAATCTAAACTTTAAATCCATTTGACCTGTAGGGTCTGTATATAATGTTAACTTGTATGCTGTCTTTCTAGTTTCAGGATCTGTGATTGGCATAAAAGGTGTTTCTAAAACAGTTTCTATATTACTACCATCAAACGCATTTGTTTGTTCCATTTCATATATGAAACCATCTTCATTAGCAAACATTACAGCCTCTGCTGTACCTGAATATATACTGTCTGCAACAAATGCTTTTATACCTTTTGTGGTAGCCCACTCAACTCCTTGACCACCTTGAGGTATAAACTTAGTAGCAATTAAACCTTCTGATACATCCTGACTTTGAGATCCTACAAAAGCAAATATTCTATATTGTGCTTTCTCACGTATTATAACAGAACAATATTCTGTTGTCGATCTTAAAAAGTCATCTGCATCTTTAAATATTCTATCTGATGTAACGTCTAATGCAAAGTCACCGATACGATCTGTAGCACTTAATAGTCTTAAACCATCTGGTGCTAGATACATTACATCACCACCAAATTCTTGTAGACTGTCTGAACTAATACAACCTTGTTTGTCTGTTACAGGTTCTATTTGAAAGAAAGGACTAGAGCCAAGTCTTACAAGTGATTGAATTTTATCTTCGGTAAATATAATAAGTTTTTCACGAAATACAGCTAAACCAGTTACAGTGTTTCCAACATTTGAAACAAGATTAGTAACACCTCCACCAGATACATTAGCTACAGTAAATTGTCCTGAAACATAAATTTTATTGTTTTTAGAATAAACTATACTACTATCAAAAGATGTAACTAATTCAGCACCCTGTAGATCCGTAGATATGCCTGTGGTAGACGAATCTAAGTAAGCCATAGTATTACCAGAACTATTATATACTACTGGGTAATTTGTTCCATCTACAAATACTGTTTTATCATCTCCATCAAAGTTAAAAGTAACGTGTCTTAACTTGTTACCTCCTGTAGAAGGAGATGTAACCATATGTGTCCACGTTGTACCTGTGCTAAGATAAAAGCCTGTCTTATTTACATCTGCTGTTTGAAGACCTACCTTTTGAAAAGTAAGAGTTACATTATCCGATAAAGATTGTGTAGAGGATAACACAATATTATTTTGATCTGTTACAGTAGAAACAGTTACAGTACCAGAGATACCTGTGCCTGTAACTACCATACCTACAGCTATAGTTCCTGAATTACCATCTAAGGCTACACCAGTAGATGAAGAAGTAGCACCATTTACAACAGCCGTTGCTTGGTATGCTGTCACAGCAGCAGCGTCAATTTTACGTGCAGCTACAACACGTCCATTAGAAACAACTTTTAAACCTAATACGTTTCCTGTTCCTGGAACTGTGCTAGAACTAAACTTTTGGTAACCTCTTATTTTTGTGTAACCACCTTGTCTATCAGGTTCCATGTTTTGTAGAATAGTAGCTGAACCAATAGCATTTACACCCTGTTGCAGGGGAGATAAGTTAGAGATCAAACCACCTTTGAACTCAACAGGAAAAGTAGACCACTGTGTAGCCATTAAAAGTGTACCCTTGTATCACGTAAATATTCAGTTCTATTTATATTTATGCTTCTTAAATATTTAATACCGTCTTGAAATTTTTGTCTAGCCATATTTGCGTTGGCAGTATCTCCACGAAATTGATATGCGTAATACATAGCACCATCAACTATAACAAATCTATACTGTTCTGGAAGAGATGGAACATCAGTGGAACTTACTAAATCATAACCATTTCTGTAATACTCATATACTAATTCATATGCTTTGTCTGGCATAGGGTGACATATTATTTCTCTACTAGGAGTTCTAATAATATGAGTAGGTATGCCTTTAGTTTCTGTGTTATACTCAGAGTCTGCATACTTTTCTAAGTATTCTTCATAAGACATTACTTTTAGTTTTATAGTTCCTATGTCTAAACTGTCATCTCTTTTTATACGAAAGGTGTTAAAGTTTATTGTTTTTGCATCGTTAGGGTATGCATACCTAGAAGTACCAACAGTTAATATCTCTGAAGTTTCTACGTGGTTCCAAGGCCATTCGTATTCTTCTTGTTGTATGTGTCTTATAGCAGAGTTAACAGCATCTTTAGCAAAAGCAAAGTATCCTGTTACTGTAGCAAAATCACTTGATGATAACTGTACTTCATTGAGCCTATTGTTAACATCATTGGTTAGTCCTATAAAATCATATGCCATATTATTTCTCTTTCACCTTCAGAAAGATTGAACGCTCAAAAACCAAACCACCACCTGTGGTTATTTGACAAGTTACAGTGTATCTTTTATTATTTGTACCCAACGCAAAACGTGCAGTAGCTACCTTGCCAGACAAAGTAGGTTGTACAAACTGAAGACCATCAACTACTTCAGCATTAGAAACTTGTTCTTTATTTCCATTGGCGTCTTTTATAAACCAGTTTGCAGAGGACAAGGTATCGTTTGGAATAAACCTTGACCAATCTACACTGTAGTCTATTGTTTCATCTGGATCTTTATCAGGCCATTTATAAGACATGTCTTGTCCTTATTGTGTTATTAGTACAGTACTTGGTACATCTTTGTGACTTTGTATGTATACTGTAAAATCTTCAGGTGATATGTGTGCTGTGTTTGCTAAGTTTAAATTGGGAGCAGTTAAAGTTAGAGTAAAATTTTCTGGCTCTATGTGTACTGTATTACCTAAACCTAAAGATGGGTTTAATATAAATACTGTTCTTGAAACATTAAAATTATCAGCAAAAGCATCATAATCAAAAAGGTTGTCTGAAGGAGTAGGTAGATTTAAACTAAATACACTTTCAGCACCTAGAGGTATAATAGATGCGCTGGCATTTAACTGTACAGCAGCAGCATTAACAGTGCCTATTATATTGAGACTTCCAGTAGTTATATTCGCTTCTGCATCAAAGTCAACCCCTGATATTGCAGTAGAGGAAGTTACTCCTGTTAATGCTTGCGATCTACCTCTAGCATCAAACTCTATATCTAATGAAAAAGTAGAAGATATAGATGGTATTGTAAAATTAGCTATACCACTAAAAGAGGCAAAATTGTTAGCTACAAAATTTGCAGAAACACCTGTTAATGCAGGAGCAGCAGCTTGACCATCAAAGGATACAGAATTAACACTTGCAGATCCTGATACAGATGGATTTGTAAAATTAGCTTCTGCATCAAAGCTTAAACTAACGGTATTAGTATTTAGTAGTAATGAACTTAATGATACTGAAGACGGTATAGAAGTTTCAACAGCACCTAATGGAGAAACAGATAAAGCACTAAAGCCTAGCATTTGTTATCCCTCTAATGCTGCTACTTTTGTTTCGAGTGTTTCAATTTTTGCTATTGCTTCTTTTAAAGCCGATGTTAAAAGTGGTACAAGTTTAGATTGGTCAATTTTTTGCATAACTGCATTACCATTAGCATCAACTTCATCTTTTGTACCCCTTATTGCGTGTGGCACAACTGTCTGCGCTTCGTGTGCTAAGAATCCATCAATAACTGTATTAGTTTCATCAGCAATGAAGTTAAATCGTTTAGGTGCTAATTGTTTTACTCTTGTAATACCATCAGAAATATCTGATACATTTTCTTTTAAACGATAGTCTGATGTAGTATTGAAAGCTACTGCGTCAACATCTCCAACCACGTCTAATAATGCGTTGCTATGAAGTGTCATCCCAAGAGTAGCATTTACATTTTTATCTGTATTTATAGGCTTTGTGTAAAACTCTATCTTTGAGCCATCGTCACCAGTACCAGTAGATTCTGCGGCTACTCCTCTTATACTTGCAGGTAGTTGTTGAGGTGTTTGAGATGGAAAATCTGGTGAGCCATCTACATGACCAAAACCAACAGTTCCTAAAACATTTCCTCCAACAGTTGTGGTATCATTTCTAATTAAAGCTAATGTGGCTCCAGCACTATTTTCACCACCTGTTGAGTGGGTAAGTATTCTTAGATATTCTGCTCTAATCCTACTATCTCCACCACTAAACATCATAATTTCTCTTTCAGAGCCAGCACCAATAGCACCTACATAAAATCCACCATCTTCTGTTCCATTACTCGCATCTCGTATTTGACCAACTATCTGCATATATCTTACGTCTTCATTTGCAGAATTTTTTCCGTAAAAATTTATGGCTCCAAGGTAATCAAAGTCTGCTGGTGAAGTGCTATTTCTTTTAAGTGTTATATCAGGAGCAGCAAAATTATCAGTAGCTGAGTTTTCAATTAAAATCGCGTTATCAAAATTACTATTAACAGAAGATGAACCAGTGTCTATGTGTAATGGACTTGTTGGATTAGACACTCCCATACCAATCTTGCCGTCCAAACCAATACTAAGTAAATTAGTTTCAGATCCACTTAACTCGCTTCTAATATGGATATTATTATCTGTGTTTGACCCAGCAGAACCTTCATAAAAAATAGAAACTGCATTAGCACCACCTTCTGTAAACAAAATTTTAGAATCATTATCAGCAGCTGAATTTATTTGCATTATAGGTGAAGTAGCATCTAAATGTAATAACTGACTAGGAGAATTAGTACCAATTCCTACATTACCGCTATCATCAATACGCAAACGCTCTACATTATTAGTTCTAAAAGTCATAGGATAAGTGCTTAATCCAGCTATTCGATTATCACCATCTAAATGACTAATAAACATCGCTGCCGTACCATCTTGTCTCTCAAACCTAATTCCACCACTTCGGTCTGATTGACTTGAGTCGTTGCCTTTTAAATTGATTGTTGGAACACCAGTGCCTAAAGAAGTAGGTGAGCCAGCAATCCCAATATCACCACTACTATCAATACGCATAGCTTCTGAAATACCAGAACCATTTCCAGTAAAAAATGCCAGTGCTTGTGCATTTGATGTTCCACCATCAACACTATTTATAGCAGCAGTTGTTGTGCCAGAAATATCAAATGATATATTTCGACCAATATCACCTGTTGTACTTTGGGCTGCACCCAATTGTAATTGATAGTCTGATGCTGTTGTTGAAACAGTTGCCGCATCTGTTGTAGTTCCTAAATCAAGAGAGCCAGAAACAGTTAGATCGTTTGATATAGTTACATCATCAGGTAAACCAATAGTTACTGTGCCTGAGCTTTCTGCGACAGTGGTTTCGTTACTAGTAGCAGCAAAAGTAATAGTACCCCCTAAAGCTGTTGCAGTAGAGTTTGAACCATCTGATACAGTTATAGAACTATTAGCTAGTTTTGCATTTGCTATAGACCCAGCTAGTTTATCATTTGCTATAGATCCTGCAAGTTGGGCATTAGTAATTGTACCTGTAAGTGAACTGGTAGGATAACCAGTAGCATCCTGTAAATCAAAAGCAGGAGTAGCATCAGTAGCACCTAATGCAAGACTTACACCACCAAAGGAAACAGAAGAATTTGCTAACGCAGAGTTAGGCAGAGAGTTAACAACAAGATCAATAGTGCCATCACTATCTTCATAAGTGGCAGCTATATTCGTTTCTGTATTAGAGCTAAACATAGCTCCAACAATATCTTGAACAGACTCTGTTGAAACTGTTACACCAGCAACTTCCGCATCTACGTATGCTTTAATAGATTGCTGTGTAGCTAATTGTGTAGCTGAGTTACTAGCCATATTATCTTCATCTAATATAGCTGTACCACTTACTCCAGTATTTAAAACTGGTGAAGTTAATGTTTTATTAGTAAGTGTATCTGTTGTAGCTTTACCCACTAATGTGTCTGTAGCTGCAGGAAGTGTTAGAGTAATGTTACCACTAAAATCAGAGTGTGCTGGTGCTTGTAACCTAGCATAATGAGCATTACTTGTCTCACAGTAAAAATCTACATAAGATTGAGTTCCTCCATTTTTAATAGATATAGCACCCTGAGATATACTAACACCAGAAGTTCCTCCAAAAGTTGCAGTTCCTGTTACTGCAGGGTTTGTTATTGTAGGACTTGTTAATGTTTTATTAGTAAGTGTGTCTGTAGTTGTTCTTCCTACAAGTGTATCTGTTGTGGCAGGTAGTGTAAGTGTAATATTACCACCAAAAGCAGAATGAGCAGGAGCCTGAAGTCTTGCATAGTGAGCATTACTAGCTTCACAATAAAAGTCTACGTAGGACTGTGTACCATTGTTTTTTATAGATACCGAGCCTTGACCCAGAGTTATACCATTTGACTCATCAATTACAACATTACCGCTTGCATCTTTAAATATAGCTTTATCAGCAGGGTAGGTCATAAATATATCTTTAGTACCTGCTGACAGATCGACAGCAGATGTACCATTAGACCCAGCTAAAACAGTAGTACGAGTTAAGGTATTACCTGTGTTCCAAGTACCTATACCTACTTCCCATTCATCCGTTCCTGCAGTAGTGTGTGCAAGACTATAGTAAGTAGTATCTCCGTTTGACATATAAGTTTGAAATGCGTCAAACGTAGCAGAGGAACCACCTAAACTTATCGCACCTGTTCCAGTAGTCGTGGTACTTTCTTTAACACGATCTTTTAAGATAAAAGCCATTTATAAAGCCTTTTTATGTTATGCGTATAACTGCGCTTGATGCGTCTTGTGTGGGAAAAACTATAGTAAAATCACCTGCTGTTGAAGTTACTGTTTGTCCAAAACTAAAAACAGCTATGGCTTTGTTGCTTTGTGAAGAATTGTAAATTAAAGCACCTGCTGCAGAAACAGTTACATTAGAAAATACTTCGTCTACAAAGTCAATAAATGCAGTACTGCCTGATAAATTAATAATAGAGCTAGTACCATCTGTTGGCGCACCTAAGTTTTGTCCACCTGAAGTATAACCAGAGCCAGTAGCTTCATCAGAAGTAGATCCTAAATCAGAAAAATTAGTGGTTGCTGCACCAAAGCTTCCTGTAGGAGAAGGTTTTATTAAAGCTATTTTTAGTGTGTCTGAATCTAAATCGTGAACACCCCCAAGTAGCTCTTGCTTGAAGCTGTTGCACATTGCTGTAGTAATAGTACCCATGAGAATGTCCTTATGTTAAATGCACAAAGAGGCCAGCATATAGCCAGCCTCCAAGTTTAACTTATGATTAAGCAGCGTTGTAACGTGCTGTGACCAATGCTTGAGGCCGTAAGATTTTACGTCCGTAAAGGTGCATACCACGTACGATGTCTGCAAATGAGTCTGGATCTCTGTAGTTTTCTACTTTGTTGATCTGCTCTGCAGTTGCGACTGCTTCTTCTTGACCTGCAAGGATAACACCGAAGTTGTCATCTTGTGCAGTTACGCCAGAAGTTCCTGGTCCAGTACCGTCTGTTGGTAGGTTGTTTGAAACGTGTACACGGAAGCCGTGAATGTTTCCTGCAACCAATCCGTTTTGTAGACCTGCTCCACCGAAGTCTGAATTTAGAAGACGTGAGTCTTCGTCTTTCAACATTTCCATGAAGATTGGGTCAACAACCAAGTAACGTCCACGTGAGTCAACGTTGCCTGTATCCAACTGACGAGCCATTCTTGCAATAAGCTGCAATGGTGATGCAGTGTCTGTTGCTTTTGCAGTTGCACCCGGTAGTCTGGGTTCTAGCGGTATAGAGTCACCAGTTGTACCAGATGAAGCTGAAGTTGTGATATTAGACATGTCAGACATATCTAACTGGTTCACTTTCAAAAATTCACCGTTGATCTCACTTGATGTTGGGTGCTGTGCAGTACCCGATACAGCAGTTGAGTATTGACCTGAGTCTGCAGTACCTGTCATGTACTTTAGAACATCTACATCAATAGCGTCAGCCATTTTATATGCTGCTCTGTCTGCAGCTAGGCTTACGAAGTCAACGTGTGAAAATTGATCTTCGATGTCATCCATTTTAAAAGCAAAGTAGTTAGCTTGGTCAATGGTTAACTGGAAGTCACTGTCATCTAAGTCTTGTACAGTGATGGCTGTTTTACGCTCAAGAGTGTTGACTGTTACGTCTGGCTCTTTTTGGATGCGTACAACATCCCCTTGATTTGCAATGTCACCAAAGTATGAGTTGTTGGTGATTGCGCTTATCACAGAAGCTTTACGTAAAGCAATCTGTGCTTGTTTGGAGTACATTATCGGGCTAAAATTGCCGTCAAATCCACTCTTGCCTGAAGCGAGTGCTATAGCCATAATTAAAATCTCCTTTATAGATATGGCGTGAGGTTAGTACACTACATATCCACCATGAAGAGGCCAACGTCTTCGGGTAGTCCTTTCGGGGCCGATTATTTTGGGTAAGTCTTTTTGTGTGGCTAGTGCTTGATTAAGCATACACACTTTAACTGTTGTGTATATGCTATAGTTTTATCTACAATATGTAGATTGTCAACTATTTTCTTGACATATCGTAAATAAATCTTCCGTTACGTTGAGCATCAAGTATTTCTTCCTGACGCTTTTCGTATTCTTTAATGGACATTGCAGCTACCTGTGACTCACGAATGTATTTATCTGATTCGTCAGCCTCTGGTGCTGTAGTATTTTTTGTTCTTACTGAAGCTGCTGCTGCTTTTTCTGTGCTATTACTTTTCTTAGTTTTTATACCTGTATCTATTTTATACAGATCAATAACACGTGCTACAGATTTTGCATCTTCTGTGTTTTCATATAGAGCATCTTGTACCCATTTAGGTTGCTCTTTTGCCCAACTATGAAATGCATCATCTTCACGTATCTCCACAAAGTCAGGATGCATACCAGCTAATTCAGCTTCAGCTTTCTCACGTTTAGCTGTAATACGTAACTCTTCAAATTCAGCCATACGTGCTTCAAGATCTTTAGCTGTAGCTTTGGACTTCTTGTCTGCAATAGTTTCGATAATACTAGCGACATCAGGATACTCTTTAGTCCAAGCTTCTAACTCTTCATCAGTCTTAGGAAGTACAAGTTCATTCTTTGTGGCTTTATCTAATTGTGCCTGTAATGCTTCTAGTTTTGCGTTAAACTCTTCTTCTTTTTTCTGTGAGTGTCTACGCAAATCACCATAACGCTTCTTGAAGTTTTTCTCTTCAGCACTTAGCTTAGTGTCATCTTCTTGTGCTTCAGCTTTTGGTTTTTCTTCTTGTTTGGTATCACTCTCTGCCTGTACTGGTTCAGCTTTAGGCTCTTCGCTACTGGGTTTATCTTCAGAATTTTCCTCATCTGGATCTATTCCTTTAGCTTTGAGTGCTTCTTTCTTCATAGCTAGAAGCTCTTCTTCATCTCGCTTAATACGCTCTTCATTACTTAGGTATCCACCTCTACCCATCAATACTTTTGGTATAGCAGGTTTTACCATAGGGTTTGGTTTTGCTGTTTCACTTGTAGCCATTTGTTTTCTCCTTATGCTGGGGTCAGCCGTAGCTGAGTGGCCTTATAGTTATTTGGATTTTTTATTTTTAGCTTTCATTGCTTTTTCTAATTGTTCTGCTTGTTTAGCGTGTGACTTGGATGCTTTCTTTAAACCTTTTACTACTTTTTTAACTGCTGGTTTATCTACTGATCCACCTTTTTCAAAACCTCTGACAATACCTCTGTCTAAATCTCTTCTTACGTCTTCTATTCTAGCACCTTCTTTAACTGCTTCAGTTCTTTCTTCTCTTGTAGCACCTCTGTCTCTCATAGATGTTAATACATCTTGTGTACCTTGTCTTGCTTCTCTTTGACCAGCAGATCTTTCTGATACAGGAGTTGGTTTAGGTGTAGATACTTTAAAAGCTTTTTGAGCAGCATCTGCTGAAATCTTTTTAGCTTCTTCAATAACTCGTCTATCTGCTGCGTCTTTTATACTTTCTTGTATTTGTTCTGCTGCTGACTTTTCTCTTGACGGTGATGGGGTAGTATCTGTTCCTGCTTCTGGAGTATAAGCTTCTTCAACTTGAGCCTCACCCACTTCTTTTATGCTAGGAAGTTCACTGTATGTTGGATCTTCTAAATTTGGTAGGTTAGGTTGTTCTGTTTCTTCTCCTGTTATCTTATCAATAAGTTTACCAACCATACCTTTTTTAGGAGGAGCTTCAGCTACTTCTTTTAAATTTTCTAAGTAGGATCTTTCTGCACCAAACACTTCTGCATTTGGATTGTTAAAACTTTCATTTGATAATCTTCTATCTATTTCTTCAATTAACTTGTTTCTATGTCTTTTTTGAGCTATGGCAACTATTCCTGAAAATATACCAGTTCCTAAAAAGTTTGGTGTTTCTTGTAAATTTTTTACTTCCTCAGTTAATTCATCAATAGTAAGTTCTTTATAGTTAAAAGGTTTTGTTATATCTTTGTCATCATCGTCATCATCATTTCGTGATCCTGAAGCTGCTGTATTAACAGGAGTTACTACAGGAGTAGAACCTACAGGAAAATATCCATCAGGTATAACTGTTTGAGGAACACCATTTAAGAAAGGTATCATAAGTGTATGTCCTGCAGCGTTTTGATACTCACGCATTTCCATAACGCCACCGCCAACAGAGTCTAATACTGGATCAAAATCATCAGGTAATAATTGTCCTGTTGTACCTTCATCTATAACTCTTGGACCAGTGTCTCCTCCTTCATCAAAGCCAATCTGTTCTGCTATTGATGGTTGATTTGGCTTTGGCTTATAGACTTCTCTCTGTGTTGCGCTGGATGGTCTGTAAGACTCATTTTTTGTTGGAGATGAAGGTGATCCATATTTACGTTCTGCACGTTCCATAGGATTACCACCAAAGCCAAAGTCTATAGGAGGTTTATCAGTAGCTTTTTTAGGCTTATCATCTCTATCACCAAACATATTTCTTATGTTGTAAATTATTTCTTCAGCACGATTTCTAAATACAGGTTTGTTTTCTGCTTTTTTTCTAACTAATTTTTTCTTTATGTTATCAAAAGTGTAAGCACCTTTTGCATCTCCACCTTCAGACATGGCTTGAACTTCTACCACTTCTAAGTCAGACAAGTCTAAACCTAAACCTTCATCATCAACATTCATAGCAACAGGCTCACCACCTATACGTCCTGCTGCATCCATTGCATCAAAACCAAGTTTAGCTTCTGTTCTCAAGTCTTCAAAAAACTTAACACCATAATATCTTACTACGTCAGCAGGTACGACATACTCACCCTCACTTAACTGCGCTGGTATATCATCTCTTACTTCCTCTGGTAATGATCCTACTGGTACTTCATTGCCCGATACAGGATCTACCCCACGTGTACCAAAATTCATTTCCATTTGATCTTCTATTGCCATACCACCCTCATTAAAATTAGCTGTTACACCTGTTACTTTATTTGTAAATTCAAACATCTCATCATCAGGTGTTGTCTTTTTTACATTCTTTGCCATAACAAGTGGTCCTACTTGTATAACTTCGTCAGCAGATATAACAGGCATTCCGTCTGCTTTGTCATAAAAATAAGATGCTCTATAGGGATTCATTCCTATTTGAGACCAACCCTCCGCACCTTTTTCTAAAAGCTCTTTTGTGACATTATATATTTCTTCAGGATCAGCATTTACATAACTACCCTGCATTCTTGCTATTGTTGTTTTACCTTTACCTGATGCAATAGAAGATGCAGCTAAAGGATTTGTAGTAAATGTTACATTATCTAATACTGCTGTTTGAGCATAACCTACAGTTTTACCACTTTTTTCTGTACCATCATGCAGAGAAACAATCCATGTATCAGTATCATTGTAAGCAGGTATATCTAATCTAGCTGATATAGGTGTTCCATCTGGTATTTCTTTATTTACACCAATAATACCTTTTGCTACTTTGCGTTTATCTGTTGCATGTAATGCTTGTACAACCTCTTCCTTTGTAGGAAAATTTGGCATTTCATCTATTGGAATAATAGGTTGATATGCATCAGATAGTTCTCTAAACTCAGAAGAAGTAATTTCACCTTCACGTAAAGCTTTTGCAGCTTCTTCTAGTTTTTCTATGGGTGCTATTCTATATTTATCTTTAGCGTAATTTTCTGTTTTCCATGCTTCTAGTGACTCTTCAGTTAATCCTAAATTATCTATAGCATCTGTTTCAGCGTCTTTTGTAAGTTGTTTTACATCAACAACATCATCTAGTTTTTGTACACCTTCTTTTATTAAAGTCTTAGCAACTGGCCCTGCTGCAGGTATAGCTGCACCTAATACATCACCTGCTGCAATGAGAGCAACTTTACCATAATTTGGATCATCTTTATCTAACTCTTCTGCTATTTCAACTGCAGATCCTACAGGAGTAAAACCTATTGCTGTTTCTGCAACTTTTACACCAAGAGGTTTCTTATCTCTAGCACCAAATAAATCTTTAAAATTATCTGCTGCAGGTGCTACCTCTGCCCTCTCCTCTGGTGTCATGTCAGATAATCGTTTACGATAATCAGCCACTGTTTACTGTCTCCTTCAGTAGTTTTAGCTTTCTAAGTACATCTATTGCACCCTGCTGTCTATACACTATAACAGGATCATTAGCTGATTCCATTGTACGTTGACGTATATAGATTAAATCATCTATGTGTTTTTGAAACTCTTCGTAGAGTTCTTTGTTATTGACCAACTGCTTGAGGTGCATTTCCTGTAAATCCTTGTTCTCCGGGAACAGGTGCTGTGCCTGTGCCTATTTGTGAACCTCCACCTCCAGATGTATCAGCTACAGATTGTGGACCTTGACCTTCTGGACTAGCTACACCTTCCTCTGGTGTTGGTGCTGGTGTTTGAAAGCCTTTTAGTATCTCAGCCTGTATAGCTGCATCAGCCATAGAATTAGTAACCTTATCAGGATCTAAGTCCATACTCTTCGCAATTTCTCTTATAATATAATCCATTTTTGCAAAAGGTGCAAGTACTGGATTTTGTGCAACTTGTAAGAACTGCATCAAGCGTTGGCTACGTACTTCGTTAGCCATTAAGCTTTCTGTACCTGATGCATGTACCTCTAGGTCACCTCTAATGTTTTCATCAAAATCAAACTGCATGTTAAATGCAAAGAATGCTTTACCTAGTGGTTTGATAAGATAATCATCTACATTCTTAACAACAGTTCTGATACTTCCGTTGGCAGCAGACATAAGCATACTAATACCAGAAGCAGTACGACCAACACCACTGACACCTGTTTGTCCATGTGCGAATGATGGGAATCCCGTTGACTCATCAGCTAATACCCTCGCTTTATCAAATAGTTGCATGTTTTCACCTGCTACGTTCGGAAACTTTGTACCAAATATAGCTTGTCCTGGCGCACCACCTTGTCTTCGAAAAACTTTTCCGGGATATACTGAAAGGTCTTGACCCGGAACTAAGTTAGTTTCATCCACTTCAATGATAAGATTACCAGATAGTGCAGCATTGTCAATAGCCATACGCATAAAGCCATTCATCAATGTCTGTGTATCATCCATATTCTCAGCAATACCAACGCCAAAGAAAGAGTATGGGTTATGCTCGTATGGCACAGCGTAGTATGGAATACGTGTAGGCTTGAATGGGTTTAGTACAAATCGTAGTACTTCCCCATTAGATACCCATACATTACAATTAACCTCATCTAAGTCTTTTAACTCTGTAGGTATTTTTACACCGTGAGTTTCTAGCAAGTCTACATCAACATAACCCCAGAACTCTAATACTTCCCAACGCTCTGATGAAGGTTGAGTATCATCATCCTCCATAGTCATTTCCCAGTACTTCTGTGTATAGTCTGGTCCTTTATCTATAGCGTTTTGTACAGAGTCTTCCATAAAGTATGGACGTGATTTTAAGGCACGTAGTTGTGTGCGTGACATCTTGTGTCTCTGCACTGTATACTCAGCATCATCCATAGACTTAGATTCAGGATCAGGGTAAAAATCCCAAACACTTACATGATTACACTCTGGCACTGTTTTAACTAAAGGATCATACTCACCATCATCACCCCAGTTAGGATACTCTTTATCTATAGCAAATGGGCCTTTCATAACACCAGTACCAAGTAGTGCCATTTCAAATGCCATACTTCTTAGATGTGTAGATGCTCCACTTTCTTGTAGCTGATCATGTATCTTCTTTTCCATCTTCTTAGCTGCAACCATAGCAGGATGAAAGGTTACTGACTTAGCTGTAGTACCTTCTCCTTCTATAAGCTTTTCAGATACAGGCTCTAATTTTTGCTGCATACCAGCTACTCTAGCTTGCAGTTCATCTAAAGTTTCACCGGGAAGAAGTGTTTCTAATAAATAAGGTTTTCCCGGCTCTTGCTTTGTTACCTTTGCAAGTTCATCCCCTGCCTTTTCTGCATTAGGGTCTAAGTTTATATGTACAGCTTCTGCTACACCGTCAGGTAAAACAGAAGGATTTACAGATAGAGGAAACTTATTGTTACCAAATAGCACATCTACTATCTGTCCATATGCTGCTAGTGTTTTAGTTTTAGTTACTTTTACAAAGACACGTGACTTTTCTGTGTCTGTAAATTGTACATCTGATCCGTATAAACCACGATAGTTACGATATGCTTTTAACCATCTCTGTTCATCAGCGTAGCGATGGTCTTCAGCCCTTTTATATCTTTCTTTTACAAATCCAACAACGCTAGATTTCTGTTCAAAGATACTGTCGAGACTATCCTCTGCTGCTACGACATCATCTGTTTCAAACATTTCTTCTTGTTCTGCCATTCTTAATATCCAAATGTTGTGTCACTGGCTTGAAAACCTGTGCGCTGTTTAGCAGGATTATAATCCCATATGTTGCTTCTTGGTCTTGTCATTATACCATATCTTAATGCATCATACAAGTGATCTTCTGCTTTGGTGTCTACATCTTCTGGATTCTTTTTGTCCAGTGGGATGCTAGGTATCTGTGCAATAGTATTCACACAGTTATTCATAAATACTAACATAGGCTTTTCTAGAAAGTCATCTACCTTCAAACGTCTATGTATTTCGTTTTTACCTGCGATACGTGAGCCTCTTGAGCGATCAGAAGGACGCCATCGACAACCCTTCATGTTCATTTGCTCTGCTAACGATGGCCCAGTATCGCCACGGTTGTGCCACAAAGAGCTATCAAGCACACCGTATCTCATGCCTCCATCTTTTGCTTCTACTTCTAGTATCATATCTGCTAAATCAGAAGCAGTAACTTTTGATACATACATCTCACGATAAACTATAAGCTGTTCATCAGGAGCAATAGTAAACCAAAGAACCCCAGTGTAACTGCCATAACCATAATCACACGCACGAAAACGTACCCAGTTGTTAGGAACGTCAAACTGTTCGATAACGTGGGTAGCTCTGTCAAATTCGGGAAACGCTGCTCCTTCACTGATATCCCAGTTTCCTTCAAGGAGTTGCTTCCTCTGATGCTCTGGTAGTGATAAGAGCATGGCTTCATAGTCACCCTCTTCGGCAAGGTATGGATTATCGAAGAGTGACGCAGGAATAAACCTACGCTTAAATAAAGGCTGACCTTCCTTACTGTGTCCTTTAGGGAACTTAATTGTTTTACCTGATTCAATGTCTGTAGCCCAAAAAGGTTTACCTGCTGCTGCAGGATCAATAAACATTTTCTTTACCCAAGCATGTCCAGCACCACCTGGGTTTGTTGTAGCCCTCATGTAAAGTCCTAGTTCTTTACTGTATGTGCTACGAAGACGTGACCTCATATAATCCCAAGCGTAAGGTGTAGGCCATTGAGTAAGTTCGTCAAATCCAATCCAGTTAAAAGCCTGTCCTTGGTAACGTGTGACATCGGTATCTTTATCCAGATACGACATCCACAATCTTCCACCTTTAGGAGATATCCATTGAGACTTTCGTTCTGACCATTTGATTCCCGGAACTGCACGTGGATACAACTCCTGTGATTTCTGTATAAGTTCTCTTAGTTCTTCCGTTGTGTGTCGTACAAGGAGTCCAGAGAAATGTGGGTTGTTCAGGCCGTGTAATGGATCTGCTAACATAGCATAGCTTTTACCACCACCTGCTGCCCCACCATACAACACTTCTCTTTCAGAAGAACTCAAGAAGGTGGTCTGTGGACCATCATTCGGTTTGAATACAACTTCTTGTGCTTCTTCCACGTCATAGTCAGGGGCTACTACCTGCGCTGGGATAGTTTCATGCTGGGGGGCTTCTATCTCCGCTGGCTTCTGAGTATGCACCGACTCCTTGTGTTTCGAGCTTCTCGATTTCCGAGAGCGTTTCTTCGAGCCACTTGGCAAGCTTACGTTTAATGATAGATGCTTTTCTACGTCTTTGCTCAACTTCTATTCTCTTCTTTAGACCCATATGTGATATGTATCGGCCTGTTTCTTTACTCAGCCATTGTGCTACTGCTCTGTAGCTATATTGTCTGAGGTGACGTTTTGCAAGCTCTAAAGCTTCTAACTCATGTTCAATAGGTACAAGTAATCTATCATTGTCAGGATCTAGTTCGTAACCAAACGGTATCTTTTTTGTTAGCCTGACAATCTTGTGCCATTGTTTGTTATGCGTTTTAGGAGGCTTTGGTAATTGCCAATAGCCTAGTTCTCTTTGTGGTATTATTCGTTTTCACCTTCTTTGGGTGGTAAGTAGAAGATGCCACCACCGCTAGTGACATCTACTTTATCTACTTTACCAAGTCCTGCTCTATCGAGCAAGTCTTTTGCTGCTACCATCTTTTCTTTTATGCCTAGTTCTGTTGGATCATATAGCGCACCAACCATAGCCATAGCAGCTTTAGGAGCAGTACGTGCAAAATATGTGCGAGTTTTCTCACCGATCTCATCTTTTAAAGATTCAACAATCGCTGCAGTGTTACTGTTATCACCGTAACCTGCCAGTTTTTTAGCAGCGACAACATCACCATTAGCTTCATCAAATAGTACATCTAAGAATCGCTGCTGCTTATCCGTTAGATTCCTTGCCATATATTGCTTCCCTTATCTGTGACCGACCTATGCCTAAGTCGTTTAACTCTCTGTCGGTCATCATGTGCATCATACGAAAGTCTGCACGTTTTTGTTGTCTAATACAATGGTTATTCCAAAGTTTTTGTAAAAAGTTTTTCATAGCACTATCTCCTTTGTTTGTGTGCGGAGATAGTTATACTTAAATATAGGTCAGGTAGTAGTACCTATTATTGCATAACCGCTATGCTATTTTTTACCACCTTTTGCGCCACCTTTGGTACGCATTTTTAGTGGTCTAGCAGCAGGGGCTAAGAAACCACCTCTTGCCATTTTCTTCATTCCACCTTTGGCATAACCCTTTTTCATCATACCACCTTTGGCATAACCTTTCTTCTTCATCATGCCACCTTTATTCATTTTACCTTTACCGTCAGCAGCATAGAAAGGAACCATCTTTCCTTCTTTGTTCTTTACCATTTTAAGACCACCTTTTGCGTAGCCTTTTTTCTTCATCATACCACCTTTAGCGTAGCCTTTCTTTTTCATTTTCATGCCACCCATTGCGTAACCTTTTTTCTTCATACCATGTTTCATTGATATTCTTTATCCTCGCTATATAGATTGTTAAAAACTCGTTGCGTATCCCATACATAGTCTACGTTTTCTTTTGAGTTGAACATATGTTGATTAGGCTTAAAGTCTGGCGCACCTTCTCCAGTTTCAAACCAAGCTGGGTGAGTTACTCTCACTCTGTTATTGGGTAACGCAACTATGTTACCAGTATAATCTCCTGCATCTAGTAGTTCTAATACATGAGACTGTTTATGCTGCGCTGGATCATCAGCGACTTCATTATCTGTATAGTCTACCGTAAAGTAATATTTAGCAGGGTAGAACTCTCCATCTACTTTAGCTATCCAAGGAGCAGGACTTGCTCGTTCTAGCTTGTATACGGAATGTGTATGAGACATACAATCCCAAGGTTGTGCTAAATATGGTGGTAACTCATCAGGCCATTCATCCAACGGTGTATCAGCTACTAGTGCGGTCAGTGGCATTCTAGCCCACATAGCACCACCATGTACGTTTGGTGAATCATCTTCATCTGACTCACATCCTGTGAATATTACTTGAAAGCTTAGTGTCCTGTTTGGCATTGTAGTAACACCAATTACCATAGCATGTAAAAATTCACCGTGGTATTCTTCTAGGTTTTTAGTATATTCTCTTCTTACCCATGCTTTGAAATAGGGTATGCTACTTGTTAGATACGGCATTATGTTTCCTTCGCAAGTCTGCTTTTCCTGATTTAAAGACATTAGCTATTGCTGTCTTACCCATCACTTTAGCACGTTGTTCACCTACAGTCAATATCTGTATCTTTCTTGCGTAAGGTTTCTTTATTCTTTTTACTTTTGATACTGTAGCTTTTGCATCTGCCATAGTTGCAAATTTGATACCTACAGTGTCTTTAGGGTTTTCATCTGTGTATAGTCTACGTCCAGACCCTTTAGGTTTTTTACCTGTTCCTACTTTTGGGTCTTTCTTTTTTCTCATGATTTTCTTTTTTTACCTGATGCTGTTACAGACCATTTAACTTTTTTTGGTCCTGTCTTTTTTGCTGCTTCAGCTTTACTAATTCTACCTGCTACCTTTGCAGGTCTACAAGCTGGGTATGGTCTGTTCTTATCTTTTTTACCAGAACGTCCACACTTCTTACCTGTCTTTACGTCACGCCAATCTTCTTTGAACCACTTAGTGAGTCCACCTTCAGCGTAACCTCTACGACTTTCTAGTACGTGTCTTGACTTTTGCAACTGAGCCTCCCTTGCTGTAAGTACCCCCACGTTTTTTGTAGGTCTTAACTAACCAAGCACTTCCATATGCACTAGGCCAAGTCTTAAACTTTTTCTTAGCTTCGCTCTTTACTCTAGCATATAATTTTTTATTTTTAGGTTCTGCCATTATATCACCATTTTGTTTTATTTGCCCAGTAAGCTGCACTAGTCTTACCTTTAGCAATATTCTTTGAGTGTCTTGCTTTAAAAGATTTACGTTTCTTTTTCATCTTATCAGACTCACCTGCTTTAGGTTTACCTGCAGTCTTAGCCCCCTGCTGACCATAACGAATAGTAAGAGGATCACCATTTGGTTTTGTAGTTACAACAATGTGTGACTTTGTAGGATGGCTAGGTGTACGCTTTGGTTTGTTGATACCAGAAACGCCAGCACGTTTTACTGCTGCTTTACGTTTCTCAGCCTGAGTCATTGCCATTACTTGCCTCGAATCTTCTTATAGAGGGTTTTCAACCAAGCTATCATACGCTTTCCAAATGTCATTAATTTCTGTTTGAATAACATCTAACTTGTCTCCTATGCCATTTGTTATAGTCGTTGCTTTGTCTACTTGACTACGTAGGTCTAATAATACCTTCTGCTGCTCTAGTATCTGCTGCATGTTTGTGGTTAGCTGTGCTAGTTTAGTATTAAGTCCACGTACATCATTATCTACTACAGCTTGTTCTACAGTTTGTATTCTACTTGTTACTGTAGATTGTAGGTCTGTTATCTGCTGAGTTAACTGTTGTATTTTTACAACAATATCATCGTTTAGTTTTGATTCGGTTTCTTGTAGTTCTTTTCGTATTGCTTGACTAGATGTTGTTAATTGATTTGCCGCAAATGTTTTATTAGCTGTTCGTTCTCTTGCTGTGTCGTTACTTAACTGAGTCAAGCTTTTTTGTAGTTCTGAAATTTGCTTTGCGTTTGCGCTGGCTTTACCTAGTGCTTCATCAACGCCACCCTCTACACCGTAGAACCTATTAAGAGTATCGTATCCCCAATACAGACCACCTGATACAGCAGAAAGAACTGGAAGTGCTACAGCAACCATCCAGCCCTTAATATTAAAACCTCCTATACTGAACTCCATAGACATCAGTCAGGCATGGTTCCATACTGTTCTACATACTCACCAGCTTCAAATAATTCATCTGCAGATACCATATCATTTGTTAGATATCCTTGCCAACCAGAACCAAACCCATCGTTATCCCAGTTTATTACAAACTCATCTACACTTTGTGTGTATGTGATAGTTGTGTAGTTACCAACTACAAAGTTGTTTTGTGTTGCATAACTATCAATACTTGCTGTTAGTTCTGCGTTATTAGCTGCAGCCATAAATGCACCAGCTTGTTGAGCGTAGTTTTCTACCTGTGCTATGGCTTGGTTGTACGCATCAACTTCTGTTTGATCTATCTGGTATTCTTCCTGACCCATTAAACCTTGTAGTGCAGTTTGCTCTGGTGCTGTGTCTGCTGATGCTGCAGCTTCCATAACTCCAGTGGCAGTTAATATTTCTGTAGAAGCATCTGTTAGTAAGTCAATGGCTTCGTCTAAACTATTCATTGCACCTTGATATTCTTGTGTGAATAACTCTTGTGCGGTGGTAGCTGTAGCGTAATCATGATCCATTACAAGATCGTGTGCTTCTAGATAGTTAGATAACTCATCTTCTGTAATTAAAGCATCATTAAATGCATCATCTACTATAGTACCACCCAGCGCAGCGTAGCCAGTAGCACCTACTGTCATTGTTGCTCCGTCTGTTACTCTGTTCTTAATAGCACCTAAAGATTCAATTAGGTAGTCAATCTTTTCCTGACCTGTCATTGTCAGGTTTAGATCCACCATCTCTA
>VTLG01009295.1_pt1 | contig 48960 bp, 72 predicted proteins | sample 4694571 | NCBI WGS metagenome assembly VTLG01 (sample SAMN12604809, study PRJNA352737) | marine metagenome | biome: ENVO:00000447; feature: ENVO:00000209|ENVO:00000569|ENVO:01000036; material: ENVO:00002151; isolation source: viral sequences binned using virsorter ... | reverse complement strand
TGAGAATTGGTGTTATGTGTTCTGGAAATGGATCTAATTTCGAGAACATCGTTCGTTCAGTAACGAAACATGAGGTGGTACTCATGATACACAACACAAAAGTATGTGGTGCTGCTATGAGAGCAGAGAAATTAGGGATACCTCATTGTAGAATCAAAGCAAAGCATGAGGATCAAATGGTTCAGTTGTTTGAAGCATGGCATGTAGATCTTATAGTCCTTGCTGGATATATGAGGGTGATTAAAAATCCTGATGCTTTTACTGCTCCTATTATAAATGTACATCCATCACTACTACCAAAGTACAAAGGATTGTATGCAGTAGAACAAGCCCTAGATAGTGGAGACAAAGAAACTGGTTGTACTGTTCACTATGTTAACGAAGAGTTAGATGGTGGAGAGATTATAGATCAGTCTAAGGTTATGATATGTCCTGAAGATACTGTTGAATCTTTAACACATCGTATTCAAAGGGCAGAGTATCGTCTTCTACCACTAGTGATAAATGCTTTCAAAAGATAACAGACTACGGTTGTCAGAAATAGCATGTCGTGTTAGACTTAAACGTAAAGTTACTCTAGCCGAAAGGATCTGGGTTAATAAACTTATACAGCATAATAATAGTGCAAGAGGTATCTATGAAAGAATTGTTGGTAGGGAAAGTTAAAACTGTTTTTCCCACAGACAAACCTGATGAGGTTCTTATACAGTATGAAGATAAAGTAACTGCTGGTAACGGTAGGCATGTAGATTTCCCTGAAGGTAAGGGACAAGTCTGCTGTGAGATTTCTGAGTTTCTATTTAAGTTATTAGAGGAGCATGGAATTAAAACACACTACATTAGTATGCCCACTCACAAAGCGATGTGGTGTAAGGAAGTAAAAATTATTCCAATAGAAGTGGTAGTTAGAAATATTGCTGCTGGTTCTATTTGTAGACAGACAACGTTAGAAGAAGGTCGTCAAATCAATTGGCCATTAGTCGAATGGTATTTGAAGGATGATGAAAAAGATGATCCCTTACTTACTACAGATCGTATCATGTTAATGGGGTATGGTCCTGAGGTATTACAAGAGATGGGAACAGTAGCAAGAGAAGTAAATTCTATATTAAAGAATACTTTTCGTAACATAGGTCTTACACTTGTTGATTTTAAATTGGAGTTTGGTTATGATTCTGAACAAAATATACTCTTGGCTGATGAACTATCACCTGACTCGATGCGACTCTGGAAAGACGGTAAGAGTTTTGACAAAGACTTATTCAGAAAAGGTAAGGGAGATATAGTAGAGGCATATAAATATATTTTACAGGAACTAAAAAATATATAATTGGCCTATTATTATCCCGAAGGTTATTTTGGACCTATCTGTGATTCTCTAGTAACTCAAGAGGAGATTGCAGAGAGGTCACGTCCTGCAGTATCTTCGGGTGATGATGATCCTGAAGTAGATCTTGATGAGATCGATGATGGTTTCATGGTTGAGATTGATAAGGTATACAATCCACCACCTACTATATGGACTGGACGTAAGTGTAAGCAAAGAACATTACCTGATGGTACGATAGAATATTATGATTGTGTAGATCAATATAGTGGACCTTATCTCAAACCAAAGTATTTTGATTTCGATGACATAGGATTACAAGAAGCATTTGATGTACCAAATATAACTCCAGACTCATGTTCTCCTTTTGATCCTGATATTAATATTAGACCTATCGTTTTTTATAACCCTGATGGTACTCAAGTAACTAAGGCAAAGAGACAGAAATCTACACCACCAACATATCCTGTTGAAAGTGTAGAGTATTGGAGTGTTGAGGGTAATAAGTATGGTGTCTGGGTGAACCCAGAAGTATGTACTCTCCCACAAGAACAACAGTCAGTTACATATCTGATTGATATACCTGCTGATGATACGTATGGATTTAGTTTTGCGTGTGATGATAATGCTACACTATTTCTTAATGAAGAAGAGACTCCATTTTTAACTGCTGTAGGAGGTATATTTGCTGGTGGTTCATATACTACTCCTGAAACAGGAACAAGATCTTTAACTGCTGGTACATTAAAGGTTATTGTTAATTGTACTAACTCTGATGCAGGTTTTCAAGATTCAAATGGATTACCAACTGGACTAGCATACAGTTGGCAACGAAATCCTGGTGGATGGTATGTGAAGATATGTCGGGGTGGAGTTTGTAATGTTTCTGCAACTAGTCAATGGGTTAGGTCTGGTCCTCATCCAGACTGGTCTACCTTTATGAATACTTACTCAGTCTACCCATCGAATACAGATACATTATCTGGTACTACTCATACTAATACTTGGACTGTTCCTATACTAGGAGCAGGAGATTATAATCTTGAGGTACAAGGGGATAACTATTGTACTTTTAGTTGGGATGGTACTTCTTTGGGTACAATAGGACAGAATGCTCCTCCTTGGGGTAGTGCCTTTACAAGTAGCACCAATTATACTATTAGTAATGCTAGTGTTGGTAATCATACCCTAGTTGCTACGGTACTTAATGGTACAGGTAATACTGATTGGGCAACTAATCCAGGTGGTGTTGCGTTTCAATTGACCAGTAGTATATCAGCAACCTTTGCTGCTAATGGTGATCTAGTTACTACTGGATCAGGTAGTATGGAAATGACTTTTAATTTTGTATGGTCGGATAATCCCAACACATACTCACAAGCATTAGGAACCTATGCTATAAGTGAATTGTGTATATCATTTACACAAACTAGTGGAGTACAGTCTGGTGCTGAAAGTAAGACTGTTACTGTTGAGGGTGGCAAGACTTATACTTGTACCATTACTAGTAATTCTGGTGGGTTTGATAGACAGAATACCAATACCAAACTTTGCTTTAAGGATCTGGATGGTAACGATTGTAACGCTTCCTTAACTTTTACCACAGATAATGTTATAATATCTTCTACCGATCTATCTACACCTGCAAATAATAATATTACTTGGCATACTAGAATGGATACGGGGTACGAATACTACACACCATAATGGAATTATTAGATTCAAATGTAACTTGTTACATAGATGAGGATGAAGTGGACTGTAACACATGGGAGGAAAAGAAAGTGGAACTAAACGATCTAAATGTTAATACCGTACTTAATGAGATACGTCCATACATAGAAGCAGATGGAGGTTATCTTGAGTACGTTGCTATCGATTACCTTAAGGAAGGACCAGTTGTTATGGTGAGAATGTTGGGTGCCTGTGCTGGATGTTCTATGAGTGCTCAGACTTTAACGATGGGTATTGAACGTATGCTTAAAGAAAAATTTCCAGAAATCCATAGAGTTATATCAGTATAATGGAATTACCTAAAATAAATAAAGAATCTTTGACTAAGGAGTTGAGAGAAGTTGTTGGTGAAACTGACATAGAGTTTGATGCCTTAGTAGATCCATCAGATGTATTAGTTCTTGATAGTAAGGCAGATTATATGGATCGTTTGATGGAAGAGAAGGAAGGGTTCATGAAAGAATTGATGGAGGCTAGACAAGAACTCAATAAATTCAGGGAGTTGGCAAGGAAATCCGAACAGGGCTTGACAGGTATGTAAAGATATGTTATTATAAATACTTATTCGACACAGGACTCGAAAGAATCGTAACCCTGCGTAGATGCACAAAGATCCCCATGTCGGGGTGATCTATCATCCGCAGGGTTTTCCCTTGCGAGACACTAAAAAACAATCATGTCTATTAAATCAACAATCGCTGCAGTAGCAGCATCTCCATTCCTTCTCGCTGGTGCAGCTTTTGCTGGTCCATACGTGAACGTTGAGAGCAACATCGGCTATCCTGATGGAGATTATTCTGGAGCAACTACAGATCTTCACGTTGGGTACGAAGGTTCTATCAGCGAAACTGCTGACTTCTACGTACAAGGCGGTCCTTCATTCATAGCTGTAGATGGAACTGACGGTTCTGAAGCAGAACTTTCTGGTAAGGTTGGTGTTAGCGTTGCTGCTACCGATTCTCTAGGAGTTTATGGCGAACTTGCTGGTGTTACTGGCGAGAAATCAGGTGACGATATCGTTGACTGGTCTGCCAAGCTTGGTGCTAAGTTCACATTCTGATTGACAGAGTACATCAGATAATATATACTGGGTGGGGTTTATCCCCACCCTTTTTATTTTTAAACTAATATGAACTTTACAGTTTACACACGGGACGGTTGCCCGTACTGCACTCAGATCAAACAAGTATTACAGGGTAAAGGATATAATTTTAGAGAATATAAATTAGGGGTTGACTTTCAACGAGAAGCATTCTATGGTCAGTTCGGGCAGGGATCTACATTCCCTCAAGTAGTACTCGGTTCAGAAAACCTTGGTGGATGTACCGATACTGTTAAATACCTCCGAGAAAAGAATCTTGTTTAATAATGGATGAACTATATGATTTAATTGAACACGCTATTGACTATGCATTTGAACAAGAGAAGTATCTGTTTAAAATGTATCGTCACTTGACTTATATTAAAGCAACTCGTAAACAAGTTAGAGAGTTTATTAACTCTAGTACTGCTGCAGAGTTAGCGTTAGTAATATCTGATCTCGATGCATATATTGAAGGTGGACGTGATAATGAACACCAACAATTGCGTGAAGCATATGGACATTTAGGTAAACCTAGAGCAAGGTTGATAAGAAAGTATTTGTATGCTATACTACATGATGCTAGACAATATGAGATAGATAAAAAACCAGGTCGGAAGAAACTATCTAAATAAAAATAGCTATGGAGAGTCACATGGAGATTGCATTAGTTGTATTAATGGTGATCGGTGCCTTTCTTTTAGGACTGGTGATTGCATGGTTAGCAAAAGGATATGTAGAAGACTACATAGAAAATGCTGCTTATGCTAAATCAGTTACCCATCCTGAGATGCTAGATGAAGATGGTAATATTATTCATGATGAATTGATATATCTTCGCACCCAAAATAACTGGACTGAATTCCAATCTACTGATGATGACGATGAGGATTAATTATTATGCCTAAAACCCTTGAAAATAGTAACTCTAGGTTACTTATTAGTGAGATCTTACGTAAGGTCTCTAATGCAAAAACCAAATCTGAGAAGGTTAAGATTCTCAGAGAGAATAATTCTACTGCATTACGTCAGTTAATGATTATTAATTTTGATGAGAGTGTTGTATCTCTAATGCCAGAAGGTGAGGTACCATACACACCTAATGATGCACCTGTAGGGACTGATCACAGTCGTCTAGAGCAAGAGTATAGAGGACTGTATCGTTTCTTTAAAGGTGGTGATCGTAGACTTAAACCTGCGAAGAGAGAGAACATGTTCATTCAACTATTAGAAGGACTATCTGCAGAAGAAGCAGAACTTCTTACTCTTGTGAAAGATGGTAATCTTACTTCAAAGTATAAGCGTATTACTAAAGCAGTTATATCAGAAGCCTTCCCTTCTATTGAATGGGGTGGTCGTTCATGATGGTGATACATGGAGACTGTGATCCTACTCTTGCAAACGATACTAAGTTACCATATACTGCATATATTGTAGAGTATATGATAGAAGGTAGGATTGCATATGATATAGTTCAATCAACTAGTCAAGTTGAGATCTTTGATGAGTACTATGATAAGTACAAGAAAGATTTTAAGACTATGAAACAGACAGAAGGTAGAGTGAACCCAACATTATGGAACAATACAACCCCAACACCAGCGAAAGCAAAACCCCCAAGAAAAGGGAAGAAAAAAGAAGAATGACTGTCTACTTAGATAAAACTAAGGCAGTTACTAAAGAGAATGAGGAAGCAATCAAGGCTGGAAAAGCAATTGCTAATCTTATACTCAACCCTGTTCTTCTTATGCTATTATGGAATTGGTTAATTCCTGGTCTATTCGGACTAGCAACTATCAATTACTTTAAAGCACTTGGTCTTTATATAATGTCCCGTATTTTATTTGATAAGCATGAGTAATGTATCTTTGATCTCTGTGACTCCTGATGCAGAGAAAACTATTGGTTATATTGCAAGAGTATCTAACCCAAACAACCAAGACAATCCGAAGGTTGCTGGTCTGTTATCGTATTGTATTAAGCATGGTCACTGGTCTGTCTTTGAACAGGCACACATGACGCTACAGATTGAGACCACACGTGGTATTGCAGCACAGATACTAAGGCATAGGTCATTCACATATCAAGAGTTCTCTCAAAGGTATGCAGATGTCTCTCATATTAGAGAGGATATTCCTTTGCCTGAATTACGTCGTCAGGATACAAAGAATAGACAGAATAGTATTGATGATATAGATCCAATAACACAACAGAATTTTGAGATTGAGATGCGAAAACATTTTGATGCTAGTATCGATCTCTATAAGAAGATGCTTCATGCAGGTATCGCAAAGGAGTGTGCTAGGTTTGTACTTCCTCTTGCAACACCAACTAAATTATACATGACAGGTAGTATCCGATCATGGATTCACTATATAGATTTACGTTCTGCACATGGAACACAGAAAGAACATATGGATATTGCTAATGTATGTAAGGATATTTTTACCAAAGAGTTTCCTATAATTGCTGAAGCATTAGATTATGTACACCCCGAATAACACATACCAAAGATGCCTACTTACGATTTTATTAATAAGAAGACAGGTGAGATTGTTGAGCTTACTATGTCTATGACAAAGCTCGATAAATACAAAGAAGATAACCCAGACATGGAGAGGTATTTTGGTAATCAACAAACCTCTGCTGTATATGGTAAACCTAAAATGGATGATGGATTTAAGGAGGTTATGTCCAAAGTTCAATCACACCATCCTCGTGCAAACCTCAGTAGATTTACATAATGCCTAGAGCGAGAAAGAAATCAAACGGTAATGGTAACGGTAACGGTGCACCACCCATTCAACCTATGTCTAAGAAGATGATGAAAAGAAAGAAGCCTATCGACAAGTCTTACATGACTGCGATTGAGCCTCTTACTGAGAATCAAAAGACTGCTTTCAAAGAGTATAAAGCAGGTAAACATCTTCTTCTACATGGTGCTGCTGGTACTGGAAAGACTTTTATTATGCTTTACTTAGCATTACAAGAAGTACTAGATGAAACTACGCCCTACGAAAAAATTTATATTGTTAGGAGTCTTGTTCCTACTCGTGAAATTGGGTTTCTTCCTGGCGATCATGAAGATAAATCCTACCTTTATCAGATCCCTTATAAAAATATGATAAGGTATATGTTTAGTATGCCTGATGATAATTCTTTTGAGATGTTATATGATAATTTGAGAGCACAAGACACGATAGATTTCTGGAGTACTTCATTTATAAGAGGTACTACATTAGATAATGCTGTTGTTATTGTTGATGAGTTTAGTAATTTAAATTTCCATGAACTTGATTCTATAGTCACACGTGTAGGTGAAGACTCTAAGATAATGTTCTGTGGTGATGTCACACAGACAGATCTTACAAGAGAGAAGGAGACTGCTGGTATATCTGATTTCATTAGCATCCTTCAAGAGATGAAGGACTTTGCTTGTATTGAATTTGGTATAGATGATATTGTTAGGTCAGGTCTCGTTAAATCTTACCTTATTACAAAGTACAATCTTGGATTTTAGCTTGACACATTACATAGAATGCATTATGATATCATTAGGGAAGAAAATTTCTAATGTTTGAATTTGTTAATATAAATCTAAAAGAACTAGAGGTTGAACCCATCAATAAAGATGGTGTTAGATTTTATCCTATTCCTGGAGCAGATAAATATTATCCGAGCGTTACCTCAATCACATCGTTTAAGAACGCAGCGTTCTTCAAAGGTTGGAGAACCAAAGTAGGTGAAGACGAGGCTAATCGAATTACTGCAAGAGCTACACAAAGAGGAACTACTTTCCACAGTATCACCGAGGATTATATCAAAGGTGATCTGGATCTTAACATGTACTTGGAAAATAATCCATTACCTGTTAGAATGTTTCAGACAGCGAAGGAAACTCTCAACCGCATTAATAAAATACACTGCTTAGAAACTTTTCTATACTCTCATTACCTTGGTCTTGCTGGTCGTGTAGACTGCATCGCTGAGTTTGATGGTGAGTTAGCAGTAATCGATTTTAAAACCTCCACCAAAGAAAAAAAGGAAGATTGGATTGAACATTATTTTGTTCAAGAAACTGCATACGCAGCGATGTTCCTTGAACGTTCAGGTATTGAGGTGAAGAAAATTGTCACACTTATCGCAGTTGAAGACGGGTCTGTTCAAGTCTTTCAGAAATACAATCTTGATGACTATCTACAATTACTTAAATCCTATATCGAAGAATTTGTTCGGGGAAAAGATGCCTAAAGAAAACCTTGAGGATAAGTTTTTAACACCTACCAAATTCTCTCAAGAGATTGAACGGTTGGTTCATAAGAGTAATGGACTTATTACTTACATCGAAGCAGTAGTAACCTACTGTCAAGAAAATGAAATTGAATTAGAAACTGTCCCTAAATTAATATCTAAACCTTTGAAGGAAAGATTAAAGCATGAAGCTCAACGTTTAAATTACATGAAAGCATCATCTAAAGGAGTCCTACCAATATGACCCAGAATACATTTTTTACATCGGAACAGGTACAACAAAATCTCCATGATATATTCCAAACATATCAGGAGATTGCTTCAGTAACATCTATGCTTCCTAAGTTTAATAAGGAGGAGAAGATAGAACATATCGATAAGTGTAAAGGACTTATTGATAAACAGAAAACATTTTACATGAGGTTATGTCTTGCTGCTGGAGAAGATCCAGAAGCATCTGATATGAAAATGAGAATAAATGCTTTGTCTCAAGCGTTTGGTTATACAGACCTTGCTGCTTGTATGGATGCTATGGTAGTAACCCTAGACAAAGCAGCAGAAAGGGAGCTTGACTCCTTATAAATAGTATGCTACGATTACTCAGTAGCAATACACACAATACATTCAATACGGAGAATACAATTATGTCATTTGCATCACTTAAGAAAGCTGCCTCTACAGGCAACAGTCTTAGTAAATTGACACAAGAGATTGAGAAACTCAATCAACCATCTCAGGCAGTCGGATCAGATGATAGACTGTGGAAACCTGAGTTAGATAAATCAGGTAACGGTTATGCTGTTATTCGATTCCTTCCTGCTCCAGACGGAGAGGATATGCCTTGGGCAAAGATCTGGTCACACTCCTTCAAAGGACCTGGTGGTCAGTGGTACATCGAGAACTCTCTTACTACTATAGGTAAGGATGATCCCGTTGGAGAATTGAACAGGGAGTTATGGAATAGTGGTCGTGAACAGGACAAAGCAACTGCTAGAGTACAGAAGCGTAAGCTTTCTTACTACTCTAACATCTATGTTGTAAGTGATCCTGCACATCCTGAGAACGAAGGAAGAGTCTTCCTATACAAGTATGGTAAAAAGATCTTTGACAAACTAGTTGAAGCTATGCAACCTGCTTTTGCAGACGAGACTCCATTAGATCCTTTCAACCTATGGAAGGGTGCAGATTTTAAAGTTAAGATCAGAAAGGTAGACGGTTATTGGAACTATGATAAGTCAGAGTTCGCAGCACCTGGTACGCTAGGTAAACTTGATGATGCTAGTCTTGAGAAGATTTGGAAACAGTCTTACTCACTTGCAGAGTTTGAGGATGCTAAAAACTTTAAGTCTTATGAGCAATTGAAAGCAAGATTAAGTCTTGTACTTGGTAAAACTTCACGTCCAGCACCTGTTGTTGATGAGAGTGAAGAGGAAGTAGTACCTGCTAATTGGGGTAAAGAAGTTTCCGACTTCCGTGAGAAAGCAGTCGCTGCAGCACCTGTTAATAGTGAAGAGGATACTCTTTCCTATTTTTCACAGTTAGCTGAAGAAGACTGATAACAAACTGGCACAAAGGGGGATGTTTTTACACCCCCTTTCTGTTATAATTATAGTATAACTGAAGGAAACAAATGAAATTCACACCTCTGTTGCTTCTACCTTTCCTTATTTCTCCTGTTAGTGCTGAAAGTATAGGAGATAGAAGTAATCGTAAAGCATACGAAGATGCACAGTCAGTAAATTGGTTTACAAGAACATATAATCCACCTGCAGGGCATTATGAAAGGCATGACCCTCATAGATTACCTTGGTGGAGAGCAAGTAATGATTATCAACCAGGATATTCTTCATCTAGTACATGCACAAGACAAGAGTACAGAGAAGAGTATGTTCCTGGTACAGCAAACAATCCAGGTTATGTTAGAACTTGGCATGATAGTGTAGAAGTTCCATGCAATCGTCCAAGACCAAGACCTACCATAATACGTGAAAGAACACCATCTCCTGATGGAAATGAGTGTAGTGAAGGAGCAATCCTTGGTGGTATATTAGGTGGAGGTGCTGGTGCAGCACTATCTCAAGGAGATGGTCGTTGGTGGGCAATACCTTTAGGAGTTGTTGCAGGTAGTGTAGTAGGTTGTGATATTGATGGAGGGTAATGGACAAGCACGATATACCAATACTAGGAGATTTTTATACTAAAGCAGAAGTAGATGCGATGGTTGCTGCTGCTCTTGATGAAGCACGTGCTATAGATGAGAAGTCTATGGCAGAACATAACTTTAAGGCAACCATCATTAGTATGATTCTTGGATTTACATGCCTTGCGTTGTTTCTAGATGGTACATTAAGATTGTTAGGGATTATACCACCTTTCATGGATATAGATATAAGTATAATTGATAAGGTTGCTGATAAGGTAGAGACAGAAATTATACCTTTAATACAACAAGCAAAAGGATATATACCTAGAATATGAACCCCTTTACGGACATGCTGTTTACAATAATTTGGTTCGGACTATTAGTATGGGCTATTAGATCGATGGCACGAGGATGGGGTATGATATTACAACCAAGAAGTAATGATCTGAAGATGGATGTGAGTACTAAACAGATAACAAGACCACCACACCCAGAGTTGCAAGATGTTAAACCTGGTGATGAGTTGTTAGTTGTAAACTTTACACCTGATGATGAATTTAATAGGAAAGTAACTGATGGTATTCTATCAAAGTCATTAAAGGATAGGATTGATGAACTAGATGATCCTTGGGAAGATGACGATGACGATGACGGAGATGTACCTGCGGTAGTAAGACGATAGTTTAAGTAAAACGAAAGATTTCATAAAGAAAACCCCCTTTTATGGGGGTTTCGTTATAAAATAATATGTAGATATCAACACAATACATGTCAGGCGACAATTTACACCAACCCCAACCAATAAAGTTTTATTCTGCAGAAGGAAAGCGGAAGCATGAAGTAATACTCGCATCACATGCGATGGATGATATCAAAGAGAATATGTGGCACAACACCAATTATATACTAGAGATTGAAAACATGTTCGTTCAATCAAGGTGGAGGAACGACAGTCCTTTAAGAGAGTAGGGTCATATATAATTCGACTTTTAGTTCCCAGGAAACCGCAAAAAAAACTCCGACATTTTTTTGATCTGTAGGGTTTTTCTCAACTAGCAACTTTTATTGTAGTACTTCCAGGTCCATTATCGTATGATGATACTGTACCAACAATATCGGTAACACTAATGCTACCAGTAACATATCCAGTAATATCCAAGAACCTCGCTGATATACTTAGCGGGGTTTTCTTATTATTTGCATTATCCAGTTCTGCATGAGGTTCGTAAGCAACTAAGTTTTCAAATTCCTCTATAATAAGATTTGACATATCTTGGTTCGGTATTCTTATTAGTCTTTTTTTCTCGTTTAGATATTCTTCGTGTTCGTAGTTACTTACTGGATATATTGATTCTTCTTCATTCTTAGTTGTACCATCAGGTAGGACAGTTCTCCAAATCTTATTTACTTCAATTCCTTGTTTTACGACGATTATGTCATTATAGAGAATTTCGTTTGTTTCGTAATGATGGATTCCATCGGGATCATCGTATTTTCCTTGTACATAAGTACGTAACTCATTTTCTGGTTTTGGCCATTCTTCGTAAAAATCGATAATATTGTTAGTTAGCAAAATCACCCAATCTAACTCAATATTACCAAGAAATGCTGCAGCAACTTTTGAGGGTGTATCTTTATCAGCTAATTCATATGCTTCAAAACTAGTAACGAATTGTTCAAGATCTGGTCTTGTTTTAGCTCTTCTGAAGATATTTTTTACCAATCTATATCTAAAGGATTCGGTATCTGCGATACCTTCACCTACATATACATTTGGTAAGTTTTTGAAAAATTCCATTAGAATCCGTTTTGCATATTTTGCTGATTAATAAGTCTGGTTTCAACAAACTGTAAAGAAAGGTTTATTGCTGGTACTTGAATCATAGCACCATGAATATTTTTAAATGATGTATATTGACCATCTGGAGTGTAGTTTACAGAGAGTCCAGTCATAAAGGATGGATGTATTTTAAAATGCATACTATTAGTTCCTGTCATTTCCTGTTGCCAGTCTGTAACGTCACTACTTCCTTGAGAAAGTGAATGGACACGTCCATCTTGAGCTCTTACAAATTTTAATTCATAATGATCAGGTATTTTGAAGAATCTACTTTCAGCTCCTAATCCTTTTTTAAGTAAGTCATCAACTTTTGTTCTAGTATCCTTTAAAGACATAGTATCTTTATTTTCTTGTCTACTTTCAAGATCAGCACCTTTATAATTATCATCATAACCTTGCTTTTTTCTATTAAATAGACCATTATTACCATCTGCACTAGTGACTTTAGGTGCCATACCACCCTTTAAGTATTTGATTATTTTATGAACTTCTTCTGCTTCTTTTGCATTACGAGATACTAATTTAAAACTGAATGTATGGGTTCTAAATCCCATACTCCTAAAAATTTGTTCACTAAAGGGGTTGAATACTCTACCTTGTGTAAGTGCTTGTACAGCACTAGGATCTAATTGTCCACCAACACCTAATGCTCCACCAAGTCCATTAAGAATATTAGCAATACCACCAGCAGTAAATTCTGTTAGAATTCCTGCAGAAGCTTTTTGAACACCTTCAACTATACTTTTACTATCCGATTCATTAAATAATTCTAGACCAGCCATACCTAACATACCAACGTCAACTTTACTAAATCCTGCTTGGTATGCTGTTGCCAATTGAGGTGGCATAGCAAGATATACTATACTACTATTTCTGTCCTTATGAACCTTATCATTACCTTGACTTTTATGTCCAGTAGTATAAAAGTTATCACCTGATCCGCTTTTTTTAAAGTGTATGCGAGATCTTTTGATCGCAATATAATCTACAGCATCAGTAGGACCATCTCCAATGCTTCCAATACCAGGTTCTGGCACTCTATAGGGATATCTGTAAACGGACAATTTTCTACCTAAATACTATGTGACCTCTTTATATTTATGCGTTATAAGCAGGGAAAATATAAACCCAGACTTCCAAAGAAGTATAAAGGTGATACCCGTAATATTTGTTACAGATCATCTTGGGAATATAAGTTCATGCTTTGGTGTGATAACTCCACATCAGTAACTGAATGGGGTAGTGAAGAGATTGCTATACCTTATATCTCTCCTGTTGATGGTAAACGCCATCGATATTATCCAGATTTTTATGTGAAGGTGAATAATAAGAAATATATGGTAGAAGTAAAACCTTCTAAACAAACTAAAGAACCTAAAACACAAAGAAAAGTAACTAAGCGGTATATTACCGAAGTTGTTACTTGGAGTGTTAATAAAGCAAAATGGAAAGCAGCAGAGAAATTTTGTTCTGATTATGGTTGGGAGTTTATGTTAATCACAGAAAAGGAACTTAAAGTATAATGGTACTCAGTATATTACCGATATTTGGACCACTACCTCCAACTGGCACAGGAGTACCAAAAGAGGAGAACGCTAGATATCCGTCACTTCAGAATTTTGTATCATCAACTATAAAGGATGATGATAATTCTCCTGCGTTTACTAATCTATTTTCGGTTAGTATGTCTACTCCACATTGTATGAGAACCCATTTTGGGTCTAATAAATTTAATACAGAATCTTCCAATAGTGATCTACCGATGTTATTGGATTATTATGCTAATAATTTAAGTCTTCCTAGTAAGCAGATTACAACTGGACAACAATTAAACGTTGGTTCTCCTTACAAGTATGTTACAGGAACTGCTTTTAGTCAGGTTAATATAAATTATGTAATACCACGTTCTCAAATGACAAGGACATTCTTTGAGAGGTGGACACAAGTAATGGCAAATGATGCTAATCAATATACAGATTTTTATGATAATTATGTTGCCAAAACGATTAGGGTTTATAAGTGGGAAAGAGGTGGAGGTGGATTAGCAGCATATACTCCTGAGATGTTAACTGCTATGAAAAATAATCCAGGAATAAACTATTCTCTTGCAAGAAAATATAAAGTTACTGCTTGTTGGGAAATAAGAAATGCCTTCCCTTATAATATTGGAACATCTCAATTAAATAATGCTGCAGCATCATTAATGAATATCACGATGGGATTCTATTATGAGAGGTATAGATTCTATCCAGAATCTGTATTTGATGATTATGGTATAAGAGGTAAGGTTACCGTACCACCAGATAATTATTGGTCATCTTATGAATCCAGTAGTGCTAATCCTATCACCTTCTGGGATATTCTTGGAGGAGTATTTAATAGCTTTGTCGTTTAACCCTAAATAATTTTACTGAATTGAAAATCTATGGCATTACCTAAATTAGTTGTACCTAAGTACAAATTGAAACTACCTTCTGATGGTAGAACCGTGAATTATAGACCATTTCTTGTTAAAGAGGAAAAACTTCTTCTTTTGGCAACTGAAACAGGTGAGCAAGCGGATTTAATGGCTGCTATTAAGACTATTATTACTGCATGTAGTGATCTTGAAGATATTGATGGTTTAGCAACTTTTGATATCGAATTTCTTTTCCTTCAAATTCGTACAAAATCTGTTGGTGAAGCAGTTGAACTTTCTGTTACTTGTCCTGATGATGGAGAAACAACAGTTCCTATGAATATTCCTCTTAATGACATTAAGGTTGTTAAGACTAAGGGTCATAAGAAGGATATTAAATTATCTGATGAAGTCATTATTAGCATGGGATATCCTAGTTTAGATACCTTTGTTAAAATGAATTTTCAGGGTGAAGAACCAGGTGTTGAGCAAATATTCGGAATGGCAGCTGATTGTGTTAGAACAATTACTGATGGTGAAGAAGTTCATGATTGTAGTCAATTACCTAAAGAAGAAGTTGTAGAGTTCTTTGAACAATTGAGTAGTAAGCAATTCTTACAAATTCAAAATTTCTTTGAAACTATGCCTAAACTTTCTCATACAATTAAAGTCACTAATCCTAAAACTAAGGTAATAAGTGATGTGACTCTTGAGGGATTGGCAAGTTTTTTCGCGTAGCTCTACTTCATACTACATTAAAAGCTTATTATGAAGGTAACTTCGCTTTAATGCACCATCATAAGTGGAATCTTGAATATATTGATAATCTCATACCTTTTGAAAAGGAGATTTACGTGAATTTATTGGTTTCATTCCTGAAGGAAGAAGAGCGAAGAGCAAAAGAGCAACAAGCACAAAATGGCTAAAATAGATGCCCACAAAATAGTAAGTCCAGGAGTAGGTTCTGCTGTTACTCCACAGGTTGCTAGTGTCAGAAAAGCAACCTATGCAATTAATAGATTAGGACTGACTATTGCTAGTGTTGGGCGTGTCACTAAAGATATAGAATCTATTGAAGTAGCAAGGGTAAAGAATGACAAGTTAAGAGAGAAACTTGAGAGACAAAAAGCACAGAGAGAGGCAGATGAAGCTGCTGAAACTGCTGCTGAGATTAATAAACTTGGTAAAAAGGGTGGATTAAAGGTTGGTAAATTAACTAATCTTGGGAAAAAAGGTGGAATTGCTGGTGCGTTAAGGAAAATGATGCCAGCTTGGTTGCAATTATTGGAACCAGTTTTCATGTGGATTGCTAAACTGGTTGCATTTCCTGTAATCAGGGAAATGTTGAAATGGTGGTCTGATCCTGCAAATACGGAAAAGATTGATACCTTTTTTATGAAAGCTAATGTCATTTGGACAAAGCTTTCTAATTTTAGTAATTGGTTATTTAAAGAAAAACTTGAAGGTGGTTGGAAAAAATTAACTGGTAAAGAGAGTACTATATTAGAAAGAGCAAGTGGACTTTGGGATCTTACTCAAGGTTTATTGGTACTTGGTGCTTTAACTAATCCTATTACTTTGATTACACAAGTTATTAAATGGATTGGTAACTTTATTAATTTCTTTAGAAAGAAGCCTAAACCTACTTTTAAAGGAGATAAGAATAAAAGTAAATCTAGTAGTAATCAACAAAGAACAAAGAGTAAAGGTTCGAGTAAAGGTATAAAGGGTAAGTCATCCTTTACTAAGGGTAAATTTACTTCTACTAAATTTAGAGCACCCAGTATTCAGGGTTCTTCTAATATATTGAAGAAAGGGAGTTGGTGGAAAAAAGCATGGAGTGGGACAAAGAATTGGTTTAAAAAGGGAATCACACATGCTAAGAAGAATCCTCTTTCGACTGGTAAATCGGTTCTAAAAAAAGGTGCTGTGAGTGCTGGTACTCTTGGTCTTGGTATTCTTGCTGATTGGACTATAAATGCTGCAGCAGATAAATTTATTTTAAAGCCTATTGAATCAGTAGTAAACAAACATGTAGATAATAAAACTGAAGAAGCAATTGCGAAACATGGTGAAGAAGCAGTTCTTAAGAAGTTAGAGACTGATTTAAAGAAAGAACAAGATAAGAAACCTTTAGCAGGGTGGAAAAATGCTTTAACTCTAGGTTATGGTAGTATATTCTTTGGTACTAATGATGCCAAAGTTAAATCACTTACTGACAGAATTAATTATATTAAGAATAGATCTGGAGAATATTCAAATACACCTGTAGTTGAAGTACATAAACCTAAAACTGAGAAGAAGAAGTCAGGTTTTTCTTGGTCTAGTTTATTCAGTGGTAATAAGAATAAGAAGAGTACTACTAAGAGTACAATAACAGTACCTAAAGAAGAAAATAAAACTAAATCTGGTAAGAAGTGGTGGGAGTTTTGGAAAGGTAACGGAGGTAAGTTACCAGAGTTCTTCTTTGGTAAAATATTTAAAGGTATTAGTAAGGCAGTAAGTGGTGTAGTCAACGGTGTAACTAAGGCAGTTGGTGGAGTTATTAATACTGTCGGTAAGGTAGTTAGTAATCCTATAGTATCTACTGCTCTATCATTTGTTCCAGGTGTTGGACCTATTGTTGCAGGTATTAATGCAGTTAATAACCTAAGACAAGGTAATATAATGGGTGCCATTACTAGTGGTATTGGTGCTTTAGGATCATTTGCTAATATCAATACAGTTAATGCTATCAGTCAACCTCGATGGATGCAGAACTTACGATTCAGTAAGTTTGGTCAAGGTGTGGCTAATATGTATCATAGTGGTGCTAATGCTTGGGCAGGATTGACTTCAGGATTCAATAACTTTATGGGTTCTGATATTGGTAAGCTTGGTAAGGGCATTTATACTGGTATGACTGGTGGAGGATGGGGTGGTGCTATCAGTCAAGTTGGTAGTATGACTGGATTGACCAAACCAGGAGGTCTTTTTGGTGAAGGTGGATTCTTTGGTCAAGGTGGACGAGCAAGTCAATTTGGTGACTTCTTAAACAAATATAATCTTGCTGGTATTGGTAATATGTTCCCTGGTGTTGCTGATTTTATTAGTAATAGTCCTCTTGGAAGTTTACCAGGATTTAGTGAATTGTTTAGTGGACAGTTCTCTGCTATGGGTGCTTTAGGTGGTATGGCAGAAAGAGCAGGAGCAGGTGGATTATTTAATTCTGTAATGGGTATGTATAGTGGTACAACAGATGCTGCTACTGGTATTAGAAATATTGCAGAAGAATTGGGAGTTGGTGCAGAAGTATTTGGTATTCTTGATAAGGGTAGAAGTTTGATGGATAGGTCTAAGCAATTTGCATTAGAACAACCAGATGTTGAATTAATACCTCTAGTTCTTCCAATAATTAAGGGTGAAGTTACCCTAGCAGCAGCAATCAAGAAAAAGCTTGTTATTGCTAACTAAATAGTCCAGTATAAAGTCTTTAGTATTAATGGCGACAGTACAGAAAGGTTCTAAAATTGATCTTTATAAGTTTGTTCCTGTAACTCTGGCAAGTGCTAGTACAGCAAATCCAGATGATGCTGATCCAAAACTTACAGAGGCTGCTTTAAAGAATGTACAAGCAGTTAATAGCCTTGGTAAGACTGTTAATGGTCTTGCTAAAGTTGTTGTTGATATTAAAAAGATTACTCTTGCTTCGTTAACTGCACAACAAAAAGCACTTGTTAAGTTACCGAAACCAAAATATAATAAGCCAGCAGCACAATTTAGTAGTTTCTTTACTAAAATGAGTACTGGTAAGATTCCTGGATTTTTGGAATCATTACTTAAACTTTTGGGTGGATTATTTAAAATTCTGGTCGTTAGAAATATTTTAAAATGGTTAGCAGATCCTAAGAACCAAAAGGCAGTTGAAACTGGTTTAAAGGTGATGGCTCAAATGGCAAAGGTTGTTGCATCTTGGGCTAAATTTAGTACCAATATGATGTTTAATGGTCTTTATGAGATGCTTGCGGATGATAGTAAGTGGTGGGAACGATTATTAGGATTTGGAAAATTTTTAGTAGGATTTGGTAGTTTGATGTTGGGATTAAGATGGCTTAATCCTCTTAATATTCTTAGAACAACAAAAGAACTTAAAACTGTTCTTACTTTATTTGGCACAGGTATAAAGAATGCCTTTACTGCTTTAAAAGCATTTGCTGCTGGTCCTATGGGATTCATGTTTATTGGAACTGCTGCATTTGCATCAGGTCATTATTTGGCCAAATGGTTTCCTTGGATGGTAGATGCCCAAGAATCTGAAACAGCAGAAAAAACAGATACAGAATTTGGAGGAGATAAAGACGCTCAGATTGCTGCTTTAGAGAAGCAATTAGAAGAATTGGGATGGTTTGATAGGCATGTTCGTGGAATGGGTGCAGAGATTGAAGAACAAATTCATTTTCTGAAAACAGGAGAAACAAAGAAGTATGGATTTGCTAAAGGTGGTAAGTTTGGAGCATTAGAAGGATATGCAAAAGGTGGATGGATACATGGTCCTCAGTCTGGTTATCCTGTTAGTCTTGATGGAAATGGTCCTGACTTTATCGGTCATGGATCGGAATATGTAGCAAGGAAGGGTGATGGTACATCATATATCATTCCTTTTGATACTAAGGCAACTAGAAATAATCCTAATCTCACACAGAACAGACTCCGTGAAGCAAAGCAAATGGGGTATGATGTTAGTGGATTATCAAAAGCTATAGGTGGTGCGTTAGATAGGCAGATATATTTACATTGGACTGGTACTGGATATAATTTTAAAAAGAAAGGAGCATATCATTCTATTTTCCAAGGTAGTGGTGAGAAATATCAAGCACATGATTATAATGAAGGTACTAATCATACCTATAGAAGAAATACTGGTAATGTAGGTTTGGCTGCAGCATCTATGGCTGGTAGACCTTGGAAAGATTATCCTCCTACTGGAGCACAAACTACTGCTATGACCAAAGAAGCAGCAAAGATTGCTTTAAGTTGGGGATGGAAACCAGGTGATGTTACTGATAAAAGAGTAATGACTCATGCTGAGGCTGCATCTAATAGGGATGGTAGGAATTTGCATGATAATTATGGACCTGTTATGTGGGGTGGTACTGGAGAACGTTGGGATTTCTTTAAAATGAGAAAGGGTGATCCTGATGGATCTGGAGGTATGTACCTCAGAAATATGATAAGAAACTTTATGTCTAATAAAGGTGCTGTTGCAGGAAAGGGTAAGAATAATGCAGCAGAGATGGATCTGTTGCAACGTTTGGTACTTGCTGAGGCAAGTGGTGAAGGAACTCTTGGTATGGCACTTGTAGCAAGATCTGTTTTGAATAGGGCAGGACTTGTTCAAGGTGGATCAGCACCAGGTTTGTTTAATGCTCAAGGTGGTAGTATAACTGATATTATTATGGGTAAAGGTCAGTACCAACCAATACAAGATGGGTCTATCAGGAGAGAAAGAACTGATCGTGAAATGCAATTAGCATTAGATGCTATAAATCTTGCAAGAAATCCTAAGTCTTTGAGATCAAGATTAATAGCAGCAGGATATGATGAGAGTATGGTCAATAAATTAATGGGTGCTACTGGATTTAGAGCTGGTAGTGCATTTAATGATCCATCTCAAAATGTTAATACAGTTAAAATGGGTGGACATACTTTTAATAGTGCTGGTAATACTGATTTAAGAGTATTAACTCCAGAAGTAGGTTCTGGTGGAACTGGTGGAGGACATGGTGCATCAGGATCTACAGTAGAAAGTATTTTAGATAAGAAGAGAAAGCATGGTGGTCAATGGCCACCAAAATCAGGTGCTGGTGTAGGTGGAGGTGGATTTGGAGGAGGTTCATTTGGTGGTGGAACTCCAAGAAGTAGTGCTAGACCTACATTTACTAGAAAGGATTCTAAAGATCAGGCAGCGATGAAGAAAGCTACTGATGATAGAAATAGAGCTAGACGAGAGATGAATAGAAAAACAATTGAAATTGTTCAATCTGTTTTAGCACAAGTTGAAAGATCTAATGAAGGTACTAAATCTTGGATAGCTCAAGCAAATGCTGCTGCAACTTCAATTTTAAACTCAAGTGATTCTCCTTCCTTTATGGGTGGTGGAGGAGGAGGCGGAGGCGGTGGAGGCGGTGGCCAAGGTGGCCCCTTTGCAAGTAGTAGTGCAAATAGAATTTTTGGTGTAGCTACAACTGTCCTAAATTCTTTTAATAATCCTTTGAGAGGTCTATTTAAATGAGTACTTCAAATAAGAAGGGTTCTGTACAAGCAGAAAAACCAGGTGACGTTGAAATATCTCTATTCTTTTATAGAAATGGTGCACCAATTGGTATGGGTGGGGCATCTGACTTTGTTACATTTTTAAGAACTTGGGAAGTACAAGAAAATATTGGTTCATCTTGTATTGAAGCACGTTTTGTTATGGAGGATTCAGCAGGTTTAATTGCTGCGTTAAGTGGATCTGAGATAGTTAAATTGAATATTAAGACTCATGTAATAGATAGAGTTTACTTCTTTAGACTTTATGGTATTGAAGCACGTTCTAAGACTAATCAAGGAACGGATATGTATATCTTGAATGCTACTTCAGATGAGTTTATTAAGAATGAGGTTACTAATCTTTTTGGACATAGTAATACTATTTTTGATAAACAAACAGAAGCATCTCAGATTGTTAAAAAGATTTTAGGTCCAAAGATATTAAAGTCAGATAAGAAAGTATTTGCTGAAGAGACTCTTAACAATCATTCGTTCATTTCACCTAATTGGAGACCTTTTGATTTAATTTATTGGATATCACAACGTACTATTCGTAAGACACAAAAAGGGGGTACATTACAGAACGGATTTGCTTTTTTTGAAAACGCATTAGGTTATCATTTCAAGTCCATTGACAAAATGGTTGAAGATATTAATGAGCAAAAGAAAGAATCTACTAAGTTTAATGATACTAGTGGAAGTGCAGTAGAACTCTATACTTATGAATATGTTCCTAAAAATACAGGAGATGGTTCTGATGATCAATATAAAATCGAATCAGTTCAATTCCCAGATGAAAAGAATTTTCTTATGGGATTACGTCATGGTGCTTGGGCTGGATATAGTATAGGATTTGATCCTGCTACTCTTGCTAATTCAAAAATTGGAGGAAGTGAACAGTTACAAGTAGATTCATATAAGTATAGTATTCAAGAAATGTGGAGATATATGTCTCACTTAAAGAGTGATAGATGTGTATGTCCAGTTGATTTAATGGATGAAAATGTGCAAGGGATAATTAATTATCCTAGAAGAGTACGTTATACTGCACTTCCTAATCAGATTTTTGATCCAAAGAATCAGGATAATCCTCAAAAGAACTATGAGCAGTTAGTTGAATTACAAGCATATCAATGGATTCGTTTAGAAGCTATTAAAACTATTAAGTTGCGTGTACGTATTCCTGGAAATTTAGATTTGTATGCTGGTTCTGGTATTAATATTATTCTACCTACTAATGATGGTAAAACTGAATTGGATAGGAAGTATAGTGGTAGATATTTAATTGCGGGACTTCAACATCAATGTGTAGCAACAACGATGTTTACTGAGTTATATCTTATGAAAGACACTATATATCCTGAAGTTGGATTGATTAAAAAGTCTGATGATTGATTTGATATCCTGACTATTCAAACACTATTATTTGTTGCTGCTATAATAAATAATAGTATAGTTGACATAAAGCTATGACACAAACAATAGAACAACATATAGCACATGATAAAGAGATCCTAGATGATCCTCAAACAAATCCTCAGATGCGTAGACATACAGAGGAAGAGTTGCATGATCTAATTGAATACGAAGAGCATCATCATGACGAGATTGTAGCAGGTGACCATCATGACCCTAATTGTTTAGAACTATTTTGCGATCAGCATCCTGATGAGCCAGAGTGCTTAGTATACGACGATTAATGAATAACTTTTTATCATGGTTACTTGGAACTTGGTCTAATAAAATTCAAGCACAATCCAGTCCTTTACTCTACAAACAAGTATTTGTTAGGTGGGAGGATGATGGGGAGTTTTTACATTCAGTTCATTGGGGAAGAAAGGAAGAACGTAGTCCATATTTAACAACTAATAAAAAACTAAAAGTACTATCTAATACTGAAGTTCTACTTGAGCATTGGGGTGGTACTTATAGTGGTTTGACAAGAAATGAAACTTGTGATATGGTATTAAAATATGATGGTACTGCATGGATGGGTAAATTTGATACGAGTATGGTAGAGAATGGTGAGACAGTTACAGGTCATGCAGAACTTGGTTTATGGGGACATAAACTTTTTATGAGAGATAGATTTTTAGATTCTAATGGTAGAATTCTATGGGGAGCTGATGAAACTTATCGCTTCCTAAGAGTGTGATAAATATAAAATGAGGATTGTCTAAAAAGAATGCAAAATACTATAGACGGTATTATTGATGAACCAGTAGTAAATTTTGTCGGTAAAGACGGGTTTTTCTGGTGGGTCGGTGAAGTAGAGGATAATGAAGATCCTATGGAATTGGGTAGGGTTAAATGTCGTGTTTTAGGATATTATACTAATGTTCGTGGAGGCACTACAGCAGACCTAGAAACCAAACATTTACCTTGGGCTACAGTATTGCAACATACTTCACAGCCAGGTAATGATGGACAAGGAGAATCTTCTCATCAATTGCAACCTGGCGCAATTGTTATGGGTTTCTTTATGGATGGTGATAATGCTCAAATGCCAATAGTTATTGGTGTTATGCGTATTAAAAAGAAAAAGTCCAAGAAAAAGAAATTTGTTTTTACTGGTGAAGAGATGCCAGCAGGTGTTGGTCCTAATGCTACTCGTGTTAATCCAGCAGAACCTAATAATACCATAGCAAGAAATCAGGAGGAAGGTCTATTAGAACAAGAAAGAACTACTGTTTCTACACCAGGTGATAAAAATGAAATTGAAGGATCTGGTTCACCAAAATCAATTGCCACTAGTTGTGGTGTAGTTGTTAGTATTCCTCAACCATCTAGTAAGAAAGGAATTCCTGTTGCTAATGGTGTAGGTGGTCCTTGGAAAACTTTAGAATCTCAATTATCATATTTGTTTGATGATCTTGCTGATACTGCTGGTAGATTGACTAAGGCAGAAGATGGTGATTTTCTTGATATGATTAGTGGTAAATTGGTAACAGCACAAGAACTTACTGCTAAGATACAGAATTTCTTGGGTGCTGTATTTGCTCAAGTTGTTTCTGCTATGCGACAAGCATTAGTTAACCTTGCAGATTCATTAAAGATTGGTAGTCTTCTTGTATCAGCAACTGGTATACCATTTGCTACTTGGGCATTAGTACAATCAGCAGTTACTACTATTTTAAATGCTCTATGTAATATCGATAGTCAGATTATAAACTTCATTAATGACCCAGTTGGAACTATTACTGATGTATTAGAAAGTTATCTTGAAGGTCTTATTGATAAGGCTACGATGGTTGTTAGAGGAGTTCAGGAAACTATCAATAACGTTATTTGTAATGTTCAGACACTTATCAATACTGTTGCTGGTGTTGTAACTAGAGTTCAGACTATTGTAGGAACAGTTGGTAAAGCAAAGGAACTTATCGAAGCATGGAAGAAAGGAACTGGGATCTTTGCTGATGGGTTTGATCTTATGAAGAATGGGATCTCTAGTTTAACTGGATTGCTTAAGTTATTCCTTAAGTTTCTTGGTAGCAATTGTAATAGACCTGCCAAAGGTGGAGAGGCAGAGACAAGTTACTTCCCATTATTCGGTACAACTAAGTGTAGTGAAGAAGAATTATCAACAATTAATAAGATAAGAGGTGATGGTCGAGGTCTTTGTGGTGATGGAGATCCTTGTAGTCAGGGTAGTTTGTTTGATTCTATATTTAATGAAGCAGATCCATTTTTAAATGCTGCATCTACTTTTATAGATGGTAGTTTTGAACTTCATATTGGTACTCCTGGTCGTCAAGCACTTCAGAAGAGATTCACTAGTGGAACATATCAAGAATCTTTTAGATTGAACAACCATACTTATGCTACATGGAAAGCATATAAAGAACTTAAAAAAGAAGCAGAAAAAACTGGTAAAGATTGGACTGAAGTTGAAATAAAGGAACAAGCAGAGAAATCTGTAAAACAAAATAATGCTAATAGTCCAGCACCTAAAGGTGATAGAGGTTGTTTAGTTGGTGATAATATTAGTTGGGCAGGTGTAAGAACCCAACAGGTTGCTAATGATGACATTATGCAATGTAAGGGTGATAGTGTCCTTAACGTTGATGGAGATTATCATTTAAAAGTTACTGGTGATTGTCATATTGAAGTTGGTGGGGGATTTTTCTTTAGTGCTCAAGGATCACCTAAAGTTGTTGATAAGAAAGGAAAGAAAAAGGATAGTAAAGTACAAAAACATCAAATATCATTTGGATCTGATGTTGATATAATGACTTCTGGTGCTAAATTTGAAGTACAGGCAGCAGAGATTGCTTTGGCAGGAACATCAACTAAAATGTCTGGTAGTATATTTGAGAATGCTGCTATACAACAGACTTATAGTGGTGGTGAATGTATTCAAGCATTCCAAGGTACTATGGAGGTTAATACTACTCAATTATCATATTTTATTAATAATCCAATACCAAATCCATTAGCAGCTAAGTCTGGTATTTTTACTTTCTGTGGAGGATCTATAGATACTGTTCAATATCCTGGATCAGGAACTGATGTTATACCAAGAAATACTCTTACTACACCTGGATATGTTATTAGAAACTCTGGACTAACAGGTGAGACTATTAATACAACGATGTTCCAAGTATATTCAGCTGCAGCAGCAAAAATTACAGCACTTGGTTTAGTTAAGATTACTGCTGCACTAGCGATGACATTAGATGCAAAACTTGTAATGACTCTAAAGGGAAAAACTATCAAATTGAATTGATGGAACAATTTAATTTTTTCACTACTCCAGTATGGATAAGTGAACTGAATCTTGATAATGAAAAATTAAAACAAGATATAAAACAATTTCAAGAAGTATATCCTTCTGTTGATAAGTCGAATATTGGTGGATACCAAGGAAATGATTATGACAATAAAGATTTGTATGACAGTATTTTAAATAATATACCAAGACGTTCTGATAAAGAATTAGGAGAGGTTGGTATTAGGAGTTGGGTGAATATTAATAGGAAAGGAGATAAAAATCGAAGGCATTTACATTTAGATACTTCAATTATTCTTTCTGGTGTTTATTATGTTTCTGTACCAGAAAATTCTGGTAATATAAGATTTTATGATCCTAGAGGTGCTTGGGTAAAGGAAATGATAGATCATCATTACTTTAATGATAACTATGAGTATCATTATATAACTCCAAAGGAGGGATTAATCTTATTTTTTCCATCTTGGTTGGAACATGATGTTGAGGAGAGTCAATCTGATGAGGAAAGAATTTCCATAGGATTCAATTGTTGTATAGACTCTTGCCAAATCAGGAATTCTGTGCTATGATACTAAGGTACCTGGAGGTCTAATGACAGATTCTACTCTTGAGGAAGTCCTCATAAATTTCTCTAATAGACAAATTACTCTCATTTCCGATGAAGGTGAGGTTAAGAATGTCAATTGGAAATGGGATAAGGACGGAACAGAAGGATTTTCAGATACCGTATCTGTGATAGGGAAATTACTTGATCCTGATATGATAACTTATTGTTTTACTACTCATGACTGATGTTCAAGATATAACCGAAGAGGAAGCAGTTAAAAATCTTTCTTTTCTTATTACTATGTGTGAAAGGAATCGTACTGTATGGAGAATTAAACGTCCTGATGGTGTTGTTGTAATGCTATCACCCGTAATACAGTCTGGTCCTCCCGTAGATAAAGAAGTTTTAAATCAAGTCGAAGAGTTTAGAAAGGATTTTATTGACAAAGAAGCATAAATATCCTATAATCGATTAGTAAGCAGGGCAGACCGATGCGTCTAAAACGCCATGAAACTCCTAGAAAGCAGGGACGGAACATAAAGTCTCGTCTTGCGTCTGCTCGTTTGCGTCAACTAAAGAAGCGTACTAAAATGTTTGTTAAAAAGTTGAAGAATTCATGATAAATTTGTTTCCTACTGTTGTACATGAAATCGACGTAGAAAATTTTTCTGAAGTTCAGCAACCAATAATAGATTTTTTATATGCTGAGAAAGAATCAAACCCTACAGGGTTAAATCATTCAAATTGTGGTGGATGGCATTCTAGGGCATTATATCATTTGGATGATAATAATATACTGAAAACCATAGTTTCAGATACATTAAATAAGTATTTTGCTACTAATGTTATCTTTAAAGAAGGTGTTGTATTAAGATTTACTGCGTTGTGGGCTATGATCAACAACAAAGGACATTATAATACATCACATGTTCATCCTGGATCTGATCTTGCAGGAGTATTTTGGGTTAAAGCACCAGAAAATTCTGGTAATTTAGTTTTTAATTCTCCTCACATATACAGTAATCATTATGAGATGTCATCTTATAATGAAATATTCAGGGAGAAAACTAACGCATATCCATCTTATTGGTTTAATCCTTTTCATCATGAAGGGCAAATTATATTATTTCCATCTTCACTTGAACACTATGTTAAGGAAAATGAATCTAATGAGGATCGTATATCAATTTCTTTCAATCTTAAGTTAGAGCCATCATAGCACAGAGGTAGTGCAGGGCTTTTGTAAAGCCAAGGTCGGGGGTTCAAATCCCTCTGATGGCATTATTGATTTTCGTTCTCAATAAGGTATAATTTATTCGCAATAAGTGTGATATATAATACTGGATGCTTTAACAATTATGGCAACAATAACACTTAAGACTACAGATGGTTCTACAGAAACATTTGAATGCGATTCTGATACTTTTATTTTAGACGCATTAGAAGAAGCGGGTATAGATCATCCATCTTCATGTAGAGCAGGTGCGTGTTCATCTTGTGCTATGAAGATTGTTGAAGGAACAGTTAATCAAGAAGAACAATCATTTTTGGATGATGATCAATTGGAAGAAGGATATGTCCTTACTTGCGTTGCATTACCAACATCTGATGTAACACTACTAACAGAACAGGAGGAGAATTTGTACTAATGAGAGAAAAAATTATTAAAGCATTACTAGCACATGCAAAAGGTGACATAGAAAAACATAAGGCAAATGTTGAAATATATTTAACTAATCCTGCTGGTATTGGTGAGCATTCAAATGTTTTGGAAGCAATAGAAGAGGAGTTGAATATGATTGCTAAGTATCAAGATCAGGTTGAGGTTATAAATACCTACTTCAGAGGTAAAGAAAAAGTACAACCACTTAATGAAGGATCTTAAGGCAGCGAAGAAATTGATAAAATTGGCTAAGAAACATCCCGATTGGTATACCAAAAAGGATGTTTTTTATGCTAAAATGGTAAAGAAGGAATTGAAAGCAAAAAAGAAAGAAGGTGAAACAGACTGATTTTAAAATTTTTCCTACCCAAATAACACACTATAGGAATTTTTTGTCTGATGTTGACATCGATTCTTTAAGACGCTTTTGTATGTCCTATGAGACTGGTTCTCATAATATGTTAACTGGTAATGGGAGATGTTCTAGTGGTAGTGAAAGACCATTAAATTATAATGATAATATTCTTGAAGGATTTACTGAAATATCTAATAAATTAGATATAGCTTTAAATAAGTATGCAGAAACAGTAGGTATAGAACCAATTCAATTAACTAATAGTTGGTTTAACTTACAAGCAAAAGGAAGTATTACTAAACAACATAATCACCCTTTTAGTGTTGTATCTGCTGCTTTGTTTATTAATTGTCCTGAAGGAAGTAATCCATTATACTTTGAGAATCCAAATCCTCATGTAGAATTCAATTATCGTTTAGACGAAAAAGAAAGATCTGATAGTTTACATGAGTATTGGTATTTTGTACCACAATTAGGGGATTTAGTTGTTTTTCCATCTTGGTTAAAGCATGGATCCATGTATAACGAAAACAATTCTTTAAATAGAATTGTTATTAGTATGAATACCATACGAAAATGATTGTAGTTAATGCTGAAAATATTAGGTTATTTGCGATTATCGTATTATCTGTTGTATGGTTTTATCTTTTAAATATAGAATTAAGGAGTAATGATGACTAAAAAATCTTTTACAAAAACTGACAAAAAAGGACGTGAGGAAACTTGGGAGTGGGAAGAAACTCTTGAAGTGAAGAAAGCACTTGAAAGACTACATGATAATATTAGAGAGAATCATGAGAATGACAAGTAAACTACCAGATGATTATAAAGAAATGCTTCTGCAAATTGTAGAAGATCTAGGTGGTAATATAGAATTTACCTCAACATTAAATTCTGTAGGTAGATCTAGTGAGAAAATTGTAATTGAATATGACATAAAAACTAAATAATATACTGTATCTTAAGAAAATGAAAAAAATTAAAGCAGGTTTTGACAAAGTAGTTGAATGGGATAAAAAACTCATCAAGAAATGTCAAGACAAATTCGGATGGACTGATTATCAAGTAGTTGTCATCTCCTTTGCAAAAGGTTTTGTTATCGGAGCAATCCTACTCTGACCGTGTATAAATAGACTTGTAGCAAAACGTATGATTATTCGTGGCAACTAAAAAGATTTCACAACTGGAGACGATTTCAGACGCTAACTTGTCGGGAGAAGCGATTCTTCCTGTTGTGGTGTCCGATCCGTTGATCCCTAATAGAAAAGCAAAAGTCAATCAATTATTCAGAGGTGTAAGTCAGGGGACCAAAGCGGCTCCTGGTATAGCTTTTGACCTTGATCGTAATACTGGTTTTTACCAGACTGCTTACGATCAACTTGGAATATCTTTTGGTAATGGGGGATTGTATTGTACACGACTTGATAATGGTAATAGTAGTACGTCATTATACATGACTGCTATTGATGATGTTGCTAATAATACTGATATAGTTTTTGCTCCTAAAGGTACTGGTGCTGTTAAAGTAACTGGTAATTTTATTATATCTGACCAAACATTTATTCTTGAGGATGCTCAGGGACCAAAGGTGAGGTTTGAGGCAGGTGGTGTTGGTACTGGTACTGGTACCAGAATTATGACATTTCCTCAAATTACTGCTGGTAATGGTACTACGTTAGTTGGATCTGATACACAACAAACATTAACCAATAAGACTATTCTTATTGATGAAGACAATTTTGTTATTACGGATAATACTGAAGAAGCAATCTTCCAGATTAACTGGGCAATTACTTCTGGTACTCGTCGTTCTTACTTCTTACCTGATGGTGGAACTGTAACGACAACTGCTGAACCTACTGCTACTGCATCTACTTTACTTGATACTAAAGCAGAACAGACTGCATTAAGTAAAACTTTTGTCAATCTACAACTTGCTGCTACAGCAGATTCTAGTGATACAGCACAATTCAATACTGATGCGTTAACCGCAGATAGGATTATTACTATTCCTGATAGTAATATTACCATAGTTGGTACTGAGGCAACTCAGACTTTATCCAACAAAAATGTCCAACAATTGACTATATCTGATGCTTCTGATGCGTCTAAAAAGATTACATTTAACCTATTCAATCAGAATACATTAACCAATACTGTTTATGAGTTTCCAGAGACTAATACCCTAAATAGTGGAGGTGCTAATAGTGTACTAGTTGCTGAAAATGCAACTCAGGATCTGAAAGATAAGACTTTATATAATCCTAAATTCAAAACTGCGGGTGCAGTTGGTGATGTACAAATTGATGCCTCTAACATAACTGAATCAAGGACAATTAAATTTCCAGATGCAAGTGCAACCTTGCTATCTACAGAAAACACTACTCTTGATGATGTTAACTTTGGTGCTGGTATTGGTGCCAACAACTTAACGGGTCAAACTCGTTTACAACAATTCTTTTACGCAGGATTCTAATTAATAGCTATGGCAGACCAAGGACTTTTAGCACAATCTAAACCAGCAGCAACGACGAATACGGTGCTATACTCCGCACCTATTGATGCTTCTGCAAGTACCATGTTGAATATTATGAACGATGGTACTGGAGCAGCATATGATGTTGCTATAAAAGATTACGATCAAAAATTAACTCTAGATGCATCGACATATAAACTTCATCCAGGAGACGTAATAACCAGTTATAAATTTACTATTAATACTGCGATTGCTGCAGGTACAATTGCTGCAGGACAAGTACTCGAAAGTGATGATAAGGAATCATCTTTAAAATTTGAGTCATTTAGTATTCCAACTTATACAGAAATATTTGTAAAGAAATTCGCAATACGTCAGATTACAGTTGAGTCGGTTACAGGAACATTTGCTGTTGGAGAGACAGTAGTTAAAGGAAGTGGTGGTAACACAGCAACTGCAACTGTTTATAGTGTTAATACTGCTGGTACAATAATTCATGTTGGTCCTACTACACTTGCTGGATCTGGAGCAGAATTCGCAGCAGGTGACGCACTAACTGCATCAGGTGGTGCAACTGCTACAATTGCATCTGGTGGTATTGGTACAGCAAATGATGAGTTTGCATTCTCAACTACAACTGCTGGTGGAACATATAATCTCTATCTTGGTGATGGTAACACAGGATTGAGTGATCTTGTTAATTTCTCTGATAGAACATATAGATTTAACGTAGCAGATGCTAGTATGTCTGGTCTAATATTCAGACTGTCTACTACAATTAATGGTGAGTATGGTCCTGATAATGATGCTGCTGCAACAGCAGATAACGGAACAGAATTTACCACAGGTAAAACTACATCAGGTACTGCTGGTTCAGGTGGTGCGTATATTCAGTATGACTTTGGATCAAATGCTGGTACTCCAGCAACATTATATTTTTATGATGGTAATACTGGTTCTAACGCTGGTGCTGGATATGGTGGTAGTGATAGATTTATTACTGTAAGTGGTACTTTTACATATGTAGATTTTTATGCTTACGATGTAATTGGAACTTGGACAAACAGTACAGATGGGTTTACTCTTAGTGGTACAACTTATACTGTAACTGCTCAGACTGCTGGTCCTTATGGTTATGTTCGTAAGTATGATGGTACTTCCTTATTTGTTATTAAGGGAACCAATTCTGCTGATTTTGCAGCAGGTACTTTCTTAGATAATCCTAAGTTGAGTACAGCAAGTCGTACTACTGCTACAATAAACAGCGTTGCTGTTGCAACTGCTGCAGTCGAAGTTGGTAACTATCTTGTTAAAGATGTATCTAATGGCAATAACGAAATCGACAAAATAACTTCTCTGGTAATTGGACCTGGTGAAAGATTAATTGTCGAAAGTGCTACACAGAATAACGTGTTTAGTTTGATAGGATTTGAGGATGCTTCTACTGCATTCCCAACTAGAGTCTTTGGTGCTGCTTAAGCACTTGAATAAATAACCATATAGGAATGCGTATAGGTAATGTCACTAACTAGGCTAAAGAATATTATTACGTCCAGGACTGGACGTATCATATATGTCAACCCAGATGACTTTGATGCTTCTGATGCGATTGACAATAGAGGTAACTCTGCGTTACGTCCTTTCAAGTCTTTGCAACGAGCATTTCTTGAGGTAGCAAGATTTTCATATAGAGTTGGTTTGAGTAATGACGAGTTTGATGCTTTTAGTATCATGCTCTATCCTGCTGAATATAATATTGATAACAGACCTGGAGAAGTATTATATACAAACGTTCCACCTATAGATTCCAATTCCAACCTTGATTTAACATCTGCAAATAACGTATTATATAAGTATAACTCAACCGAAGGAGGCGTTATCGTTCCCAGAGGTTGTTCTGTTGTAGGTATGGACTTACGTCGTACAAAGATACGACCAATGTATGTTCCTTATCCAACAACATATGCTGCTAAAGGTATTAACACAGAAGAACAAGTTCCTCACAGTACAGCAATCTTCAAAGTAACTGGTGGTACTTACTTCTGGCAGTTCTCATTCTTTGATGGGATAGAAGAAGGTGTATATTTTAAACCTGATAGTGTAGAAACTATTGCTCCTAAGTATTCGCATCATAAACTTACATGTTTTGAGTTTGCTGATGGTTTAAATCCATTATCATCACTCATTTCAGATGGATCTGTTCCTAATGCAGATTATTCTGCTGTTCCTAATATATTAGAAAGAACAGACTTAGACATATATTATCAGAAAGTATCGAAAGCATTCGCTACAATTCCTGACACATCTGGTGATCCTGGTACTGACCAAATTCAGGCAAGGGTTGAGGAAAACAGAATTGTTGGACCTATTAGTGATGAATATAGAGTCTTACAAATCACAAGAAATGGACAAACAGCAACAGCAGTTACCGTTGACGAGTTTGACAATCCCAGAAATCACGGATTCTCTGTTGGTGTTAACATTAACGTATCTGGTGTTACTGGATCAACTGGAACACAGTCCGAATTGGATGCTACCATTTATAATGGATCTTTCACCGTTACATCAGCGTCTGGTAATGTCTTTACTTATCAAATGCAGTCAGAACCTACGGGTAATGCGGTTGGGTCAAACATAACTGTTAAGACTGAAATTGATACAGTTGACTCTGCATCACCTTATGCGTTCAACCTATCTCTACGTTCTGTATGGGGTATGAACGGTATGCACGCTAATGGTGCTAAGGCAACTGGTTTCAAATCAATGGTTGTGGCACAGTTTACTGGACTATCACTACAGAAAGATGATAGAGCATTCGTTAGATATAACGCATCAACTGGTAACTATGATGTAGCAACTGCTGGAGATGGTGCTCACTTAGACGGTTTCGCTGAATACCGTAAAGATTGGGGACACATGCACATCCGAGCATCGGATGACGCATTCATTCAGGTTGTTAGTGTGTTCGCTGTTGGATTCTTTGCACACTTCTCTGCTTTCAGAGGTGCTGACATGTCTATTACTAATAGTAATAGTAACTTTGGTAATACTGCATTAAGATCTGTAGGATTTAAGGCAAAAGCATTCTCTAAAGATAAGGCAGGTGCATTAACTCATGTTATACCACCTAAAGCACTTAACGTAATTTCAACTACTGCTACAGGTTCTAGTGCTGCATCAACTATCACACTTGAAAATGATGGTAGTGTTAATGGTGTGATTGAAGGTATGCTTGTTAGTGGTACAGGTATTGGTCAGGGTGCAACAGTAGGTTCGGTTAACACTAATACTAGAGTTGTTACTTTAACTGTTGTTAATAGTGCTGCTGTTAATGGTAATGTTATCTTTGGTGAAGAAACAACTGTTAACTGGGTCAATATTGACATCCAAAGAACTAAAACAATTAACTCTGCATTAGCAGGACAGGGTGGTACTCCTGGAACAAGATTGTACTTATATGGTTATACTGTTCAACAATCTCCACCAACTACAAGAGTACAGGGTTATTCAATAGGTTCTAGACAAGATGGTGAAGGAGCAAGTGCAGTAGCAGATAAGATTAACTGTTTACTTGTTGCCTCTGGTGCATCCGAAGCAACAATTCAACAAGCAAGTATATCACCTTATGGTCCTAGTGTATCTGGTCTTAATGCTGGTGTTGCTGGATCACCATTACAATTTGATGATGCTACTTACACAATAGGTAGTGATGCAGATCAAGTTGGTGGTTGGTATCTATCTGTTAGTTCTGTAGAGAATGAAATTTATACTACACTTTCAACTAATACTACTTACAATACAGTTAACTTCTCCCCAACAACATTCATTAAGAGAATACCTGACCCAAGAGATTTACAAGATAGAACCTATCGTGTAAGATATGTAATTGATAAGGATAAGACTAATCCATTACCAAGAGATCCTATCTCTGGTTATGTAATGCAACCGTTGAATAGTGATACAACATCATATTCTTTGAATAAATCATTCTATGTTTATGATATTGAAGTAGTTCAAGCATTCGAGAGAGGTGTTAAAGATGGAATATACTACATCAGTCTCCTTTGTGCATCTATTGCACCTTCAACATCTAATTTCAACGACAGAAAATTCTCCCAAAACGTCAACGAAGTATATCCAACGTTTGACAGAGACAACCCTGTTGCTGACCCTGATGCTTCTGTGTCAGTCGCAGACAATCAAATTATTGGATTGGTAAATGCAACCGATGGTGCTACACCAACTCCTAATAAAGATCCTAAGTTATCAATTACTAAAGAGGCAACTCAATTCTTACTAACTGATACTGGATGGACTCAACCAGGTACTACACCTAACTATGACTCTGTTAATAAGAGATTGTCTAATATTGAATTAACTGCACGTGCTGGTGATGAAGAAACAAGAAAGATCAACATCCGAGAAAATAATGATGGAACTGTCGCTCCTATTAATGTTGAGTTTAGACGACACTCCATCCTTAGATCAGGTAATCATACGTTTGAGTATCTGGGTTTCGGTCCTGGCAACTATTCCACAGCATTCCCTCAAGCACAAGTTGAAACCTTAACAAGTAATCAGGTTAGATTCTCTCAGTCAATTAAAGAAGAAGCAGGTATAGCATTCTATTCTGGATTGAACTCTCAAGGTGATCTCTATATTGGTAACCAGGTTATTAACCCTGTTACTGGTCAGATCACTAATGAAGATATTGCACAGTTGAATGTTATTGGTGAAGAGAATACAACGATTGAAACATTCTCTGAATTGGTACTAACAGATAAACTAACCGTAATTGGTGGTGCATCTAACCAGTTAGAATCTATATTCGCTGGTCCTGTTACATTCCAAGGATTAACTACATTTACAAATAATTTACAATCTAAGAGAATATCATACTTTAACCAAGATGGTACAGTAGTTAAACAAACACTACTAGCACCAGAATTGGCAACTGGATTACCTGATCTTTCAAATATTCCTTGGTACACAACTCCTGGTGATGGTGATTTAATCTATAATACTAACTGGGTTGCAGGTAAATCTCTTGGTTGGATATATTATGGTGGTAACTGGAAGGAGTTTGGTTTAACTGATACTGGTAACATTAGAGTTGCTACTGATGGTACTGGACATATAGGTTTAGGTGAAAATCCAGATGCTACCTATAGACTTAGAACAAATGGTTCTGTAAGAATTGATGGAAACTTAGTTGTAACTGGTACTGGTGGTGTTTCTGCTGCTAAGTACATTACTAAATCATATACTGGTGATGGAGCAACATTAACATTCGCAGTCTCTACTTATAGTGGTGGTATTAAACATACTGATGATTCACTTCTCGTATCTTTAAATGGTGTTGTGCAGATAGCAGGTACTAACTATACTGTTGATACTCTTGGTGCAAATGTAGTATTTAACTCTGGTGATGCTCCATTATCTACTGACACTATTCATATTTTAGAGATGCCAATATAAATAATAATAGGAGGATAGGAGATTTATGGCACTTTCAAAGATTAGTGGAAACCAGGTTGACACTACAACTGAAGCAATTATTACTACACTTAGTTTTTTAAATACTAATAGTGTTTTTAGATTGCCAGCAGGTACTCAAGCACAACGTCCAACTAGTGTTTCTACAGGTACGATCAGGTTTAATTCTACAACAGACAACGCAGAAATTTATGTAAGTGATGATGGAACAGGATCTGCTGGTTGGACTGAAGTAGCAGGTGGTGGACCTTCTTTAGGAGAAGATAGTCTTATAAGATGTAATTCTAATGTTATTGCAGAAGATATTACTATTGGTCCTTCTGCTAATGGTGATGCAAAATTCACTCAAGGATCATCTGTAGGTCCAATAACTATTAATGCTGGTTATACAGTAGCAATAGAAAATGGGGCAACTTGGTCGATTATATAAATACAAAAAAGGTATATTTTTAAGTCATGGCGGGAAAATTATCAGTCGGAACTGTAGCACCTACTGCTGCTCTTAACCTACCTGTATATGGGACAGAGGATGATCTACCCAGTAATGGCAATTCTGGTGACATGGTATATGTCAGAGATAAGAAGGCGATGTATATATGGGGATCAACTGGTGGATGGGTTGGAGAAGGTAGTGCAGCAGGACCATTAGGATCTTCTGGTAATGCTGCTAATAGTGCAAAAGAAATTCTTGATACTCCAGGTGCATCTTCTGGTTCAGGTTTATACTATCTTTCAGTACCTGGTGAAGGAACTGCTCAAGTTTATTGTGATATGACTATGGATAGTGGTGGTTGGACATTAGTTTATGCAACACATCATGCAAGTGTACATACATTTGTTTGGCCCTCGTCTAATACATATTATTCATGTGGATTTAATCCAAGAAGTAGTGGTACTGCAACTACTGAAGGTAATTTACCTAACAAATATACTGCTTATGGTGCAACCTCAGCAGCGTCAGCAACAGATTTTATAATTGAAACATATGACTATGGTAATGGTAATGCAGACTATATTTGGAAATTTGCCTTTACTGCTAGTGTAGGAGGAACTTGGGATAGTGGTAATAATAGTAAGCAAGATAATTTAATTCCAGCATCATTATCTAATACTCAGTTGGTTGATAATTGTGGTAGTAGTAATGGTACTAGACCAACAACTGATACTAATGATAGTAATCACTGGACTGATAAAGCATCTCCAGGATCAGGTGGTAACTGGGATATTGGAAGACCTGATGGATCTGGTGGTGATGCTAACGAGAAAGATGCTAACTGTAATAGATATGGTGGTGGGGGACCAGGATTACTTAGAAGTTCTAAGACTTTATTATGGGTTAGGTAATGAAAATCACAAAACGATTAAAGAACACTATATTTCCAACATATGTGTTTGAGATCGATGTTGCGGATTATGACAAAGAGTTATTAAAGACTGTAGTATCAGAAGGGATTCTTTTAAGAACTGATCCTCTTAGTCTTACTAAATCAACCTTAGATAAAGATGAAAGGTTGGATGAATTTAAACAATTTGTTTTAGATATACATCAAGATATTTTAGTCACTCTTGGATATAGTGGTCAAGAGTTAGAATTTGCTGGAATGTGGGGTGTAGAACAAAAGAAACATGGGTATCATAGACAGCACTATCATCCTAATAATTGGATGTGTGGTGTCTTTTATATTGATACACATGAGGATGATACTATTGTATTCCATGATCCTAGACTACGAGCAGGTTTAATACAACCTAAGACTCAAAAATATAATGAATTTAATACAAGTATAAATAAATTCTCTAGTCCTGAAGGGAAGTTGTATATATTTCCAGGATGGTTAGAACATAGTGTCGAACCATTAACTCACGATAAAACAAGAGTTAGTATGAGTTGGAACATAGCAATTCCTAAACATTTGGGGTGTGGATATGGATGTACAAACGGTTAAAGATCCTAGAAAGATTATAAGAAGAGCACAGTTATGTGATGCTTGTGAGCATAAAACATTCTTTGCTATATGTGGATTGTGTGGATGTATTATAAATGCTAAGATAAGATTAGAAAACCAGACTTGCCCTGCTGGTAAATGGTAATCTAAACTATATAAATACATAGGAACAGGGTAGACAGTAACAATTTAAATAAAACTATGTCAACACTTCAAGCGGGAACTTTAAATGTTACAGGAGCGTTAAATCTCCCGAATTATACAACGACTCAAAGAGATGCTTTGAGTAGTCCTGCAACTGGAACAATTATTTTTAACACTACTGATGGTGTAATTGAGATTTATGATGGTACAGAATGGACCGCAACTGCTGGTGCTGCTTCTTATATTGTAGCAACAGGTGGAGCAACTTCTACATCTGGTGATTATAAAATTCATACATTTAATGCTGGTGGATCATTTAACGTAGCATCTGTTTCTTCTGATGCTGCTAATAACAAATTAGACTACATGGTTGTCGCTGGTGGCGGTGGCGGTGGAGGATTTGCATCTGGTAACTTTAACAACTTCGGTTCTGGAGGTGGTGGAGGTGCTGGTGGTATTCTAAAATCTGCTGGATTTAACTTTACTGCTACTGCTGGAACTTATCCCGTTGGTGTTGGCGGTGGTGGATCAGGTGGTGTTGGTAATAATGCTGGTTCTGATGGTGGTGGTAGTCAATTTGGACCTTTCTCTTCTTGAGGGGGAGGAGGTGGAGGACAACAAGACAAACCAGGAAGACCTGGTGGATCAGGTGGTGGAAACGGAACTGATGAGCAAGGAGAAAATAATCCTGGAGGTTCTGGAGTATCTGGTCAAGGAACTAATGGTGGTAGAGGAGCACCTTCACAAAACGGAACTTCTGGTGGAGGCGGTGGTGCTGCTGAAGCAGGAGAAGATGGATATAATAGACCTAACTCCAGACCTGCAAGGGGTGGAGATGGTTATTCAACCTCTATTAATGGATCATCCATAACCTACGGTGGTGGTGGAGGAGGTGCCAACTATCCAGGTGGTCCTCACAACCCTGAAGGTGGATCTGGTGGAGGTGGACCAGGTGGAACCTCACCTACACAGTCTGGTGTAGATGGAACTACTGGACTTGGTGGAGGAGGCGGTGGTGCCTGTGACCAAGATCCTAGAAACTACCCAGAACCTCGTGGTGGTAATGGTGGTGGTGGAGTCGTTATTGTTCGTTACAAGTATCAGAATTAAAACTATGGCACATTTCGCAAAAATAGATCCATACGGTACAGTCGTAGATATTACAATTATTGCAGATGCAGATTGTAAGGATGAGAATGACAACGAAAGTGAAGCAAAAGGCATAGCAAAATGTAGGGAAATATTTCCTAATGATAATGCGTATGACTTTAAACAGACTTCATACCATGCCCGATGTGGAGCGTATGCTAAACAAGAGGACTCAACAGGGGAACTAACCTTTGGTGCAAAAGCAAACTTCAGAAAGAATTTTGCTTCTGTAGGTGGTAAATATGATTATGAAAGGGATGCTTTTATTCCTAATAGAATGTTCCCCCAAGAAACTACTCTTAAAGAGGATGAAGGTCGTTGGGTATCACCATATCAAGCAAAGCAAACAACTGATGGTAAAGGTAAAAGTTTAAAAGAAGTTCTTGGTGCTGATTTTGATGATACTACAGATTATACTGTAACTTCAAATTACAATCCTTTTGGTTGGGTATGGGATAATGAAAAGAAAACATACTATAAAACTAATCCAACAGAAACAGTTAATGTGACCTATTCATATAATACTTCAACACATATGTGGGAAAAAGGATAAACTGTGCTATAATATAGTCTGAGTGTTTTTGTTATGAAGGAATTAACACTTCCCGAATCTGATTTTATTGGAGGATGGTATATTAATCCTGAAGTATGTGATGGATTAATATCATTTTTTAATGATTCCTCTAATCAGAAACCAGGAGAAGTTGGTAGGGGAGTAGACGAAGAATTTAAAATTTCAACAGATGTCAATGTATGTCCTAGAAATCCTGACCAGAGAATACAGGATTATTTGGATGTACTTACTGATGTCTGTGATTTATATTGTAAGAAATTTGAGTATGCAACAAAGATGCACTCTTTGTGGGGATTGAATACAAATTTTAATGTACAAAAATATAATCCAGGAGAAGGTTTTTACGGTTGGCACTCCGAAAGAACATCAATAAGAGATACGGTGCCTTACAGACATTTAGTGTTTATGACATATTTAAACACGGTAACTGATGCTGGAGAAACTGAATGGTATCATCAAAAGTTAAAGATACAACCAGAGAAAGGATTAACTGTTATTTGGCCCTGTGATTGGACACATACACATAGAGGTGTAACTTCTCCAACACAGACTAAATATATTACTACAGGATGGTACACTTATCATATACCTGATTTTGATTATGATGCACTTAATTATTTGGGTGAACTAAGGACTACAGAATGAATTTAAAGTATAGTTATTGGTATTTCACAGGTGTAATTCCACCAGAAGTATGTGATCGTATTATTGCAATAGGTAAGAAAGAAGTACCTAAGTTAGGACAAGTTAATAGATCATCACCTAAAGAAATAGAAGAATATACAGATGCAGATATAGATGAATTAAAATCTACTAGAGATTCTCATATTTCATGGTTGGATTTACCTTGGATATATAATATTTTAAAACCTCTTGTTAATCAAGCAAACAAAGATGCTGGATGGAATTTCCAATGGGATTACACAGAGCAAGCACAGTTTACAATATATAAACCTGGACAGTTTTATGAATGGCATCCAGATCAACATCATTTTCTTTATGGTGAGAATGACCATGAGTTAATGAGAGGTAAGTATAGAAAGTTATCAACTACATTATTATTAAATGATCCTAGTGAGTTTGAGGGAGGAGAATTAGAATTTCATTATGATAGAACTAAAGAGGAATGTTGTAAGGGAATGACTGCTAAGGGTTCTTTAGTTGTCTTCCCTTCTTTTGTGTACCATAGAGTAAGACCTGTTACTAAAGGTACTAGATATTCTCTAGTTACTTGGAATTTAGGATTTCCATTTACATGATTTACATTTCGCAAATAAAAATCGCCAATGAGTTGCAAGATGATCTTATAGAGTTCTTTAATTCTAATCTCTTGAAAACTTATGTTTGGGATGAAACAAGAGTATTTCCTCAAGATAAGACTGGAGTGGGTGTTGGTGGAGACATGCACAATTTACCACCAATGTATCATAAATTGGTTCAAGTAGTTAAACAAATCAAGGCACATGTCAGTCATGACAAGAGGTTTGAGACATTACAGAATGTAGAGATAGTAAAGTATCCTGCTGGTGCTCAAAAGGGATGGCATTATGATACTGCAAGAACAACAACTACAGGTGCTTCAATAACATATATTAATGATGATTATATTGGAGGACATACTATAATAGATGGTGTAGATGTTCAACCAGTAGCAGGTAGAACTGTATATTTTGATGGATTAGAATTTAGACATGCTGTTTCACATATTGTTAAACGAGATAGATATACTATTTCATGTTGGTATGGTCAAGATGATGATATGTTATGTTCACGTGAGTTTTTAGCATTATGATATTACCTATTTGTGTTGCTCAGGTATTTGATGATTACCTTGATAAAGAATTATTTGAAACTATAAGAGATACTTTCCTTAAGTCTGATAGCACTCCTTGGTATCATCAAAAAGATATATCAGGTTTTGGTGAAGAGAAGGATGGTTACTTTACACATTTAACATTTGCTGATTATGAGATTCAAAGTGATAAGTTTAATGTTGTGTTGCCATTATTATCAAAGATTCAAGTGAATGCTTTAGTTAGAGTCAAGGTTAATATGTATCCTAGAACTGATACTTTAGTTCATCATAAGAATCATATTGATTATGATTTTAATCATAAAGCAGCATTATACTGTTTAAATACATGTGATGGTGCAACTGTTATTGGAGATCAAGAGGTTCCATCAATAGAAAATAGAATGATAATATTTGATCCTCAAACACCTCACCATAGTACAAATTGTACTAATCAACAATTCAGAGCAAATATTAATATTAATTATTTCTGATGAGTCAAATACTAAATCCTAGACAATTATATAAATTTCCTGCATTTATTGATGTTCCTTATGATCCATTTAAGTATCTTCCATCATCTGTACAAAGGGTTCCACCCACCTTAGATGTTATTGAGGGAGGTGAAGATGATAATATACCTGTTAAATTATCTGATGCAATACAAGATGTTCTACGTCAGGAATTTAATGTTAGTTGTGAATTAGATTCATATCAAGAAGTACATGATTGTGATGTATCTAATGCTGATGAGTTTATATCTGTTATTGACTTAGATGATGGTAGATTATATTATTATCATTTAGAAGTACATAGACACGATGAGTTTAATCCTAATATTGGATTTGATCTTTTACCTAGAGTCCTTAATTTTCGTCATGCACTAACCTTTAAATGGAAAAACACAAGAGATATAAAAAATGCGAAGTATAAATTTTAAAAAGGTACTTGATATTCCTATTGCTATTATTGATAACTTCTATTCTGATGAAGATTATAATAAGATAATAGCAGAGTTGAATTATCTCTATGAAATTGGTGCATATAAATCACCAGAAGATCCTAATGGTCCTGGTACAGCATATGAGGATGGTGTAGCATTAAAGGGTGCAAAAGGTATTCATTTAGATACTGCCTATGAAAGTAGAGATATGTCTGATATATTATCACTTAATAGACAATTATTTGATAAAGATTTAACTACTGAGTTAATAAAGGGTAGTCCTTATTTTAGATATGTTTCTAAATGTGAGAAAGATTACACAAAAGTACATTATTATGCTCAAGGAGATTATTATAAACCTCATACAGATCAATGTGTTATGACTGCTATCTCTTGGTTCTATACTAAACCAAGAGGTTTCTTTGGTGGAGAGTTTATAATAGAGAAACAAATACAAGTTGATAGTTTAAATAATCGTATGGTTATATTTCCATCTATTTTAGAACATGAAGTAAGAGAAGTTATTATGCAAGAGAACCAACCAGGTAAAGGAAGATATTCTATTAGTCAATTCTTATACATGTAATATTATGCGAATTACTCAATTTGAAAATGAACCCGTAAAGACTAAGTTTGCTCCCGTCTTTAATTTTAGTATCTATGAAGATATTGTAGATGTTAATGATATTAAATCTGTTATATTATCAAGAGAGAAGGATATTATTAATAACAATCCATATACTGATGATTGGAATACTGGATTAGGTAAAGATAGTATGACATCTAGATCTAATTGTTATAATTTACTTAGATGGGATGAAGCAGATTTTTTAAAAGAAACTATTAGAACAGCACATGATAATTTTATAACTTCATTAGGATATAATTGGGAAAACAAAATCTATCTTCAATGTTGGGCAAATGTTCTCCGCAATGGACAATTCTTAAAACAACATCAACATTGGAATAGTGAATACACATATCTTGGTGGACATATATGTTTGGATGATTATGATACCAGTACATATTATATTAATCCATATAATAGGAAACCATATACTTCAAAGAATACTAAAGGTGGTATAACTTTATTTCCTAATTGGATAGAACATTATACAGATCCTTATGAAGGTGATGATGTAAGAGTATCAATAGCATTTGATATTATCACAGAGATAGTGTATAATGATGACATATTTGAGAATAAGAAGGATCATTGGATCCAATTATGAAGATTAAAACTGATGATCTTTTAGTTGCATTTGATTGGGTTACTAAAGATGTTCCTATGTTATATGATCTATCAGTTACAACACCACCTGATAATTTAGTAAGACAAAGAGCACAAGATCACTATAATATAGGTAAACCAGATTCTCTTGGTCAAGATTACTTTCTTGATGAAAGATGTAAATCTATTATTGTATGGAATGTATTCAGTACAGTAGCATTTGATTACACATACAAGAATACATTCTTACCTCAAATTATAACTTATTTGAATCTAAGATATAGTAATGAAGGTTACTTCTTTGGGTATGATGATTATAGATTAAATAGAAAACAGTTTGCAATACGATCTGGTGCAGCAACATTAGCAAAACCATCATTAGCATTTCATAAAAGATTTGGAATGAATTATAAGATTGATTTGTTATTTACTAATGCTGAATTTGAAGATATAATTGTTATAGAAGATACACCTAGATATAATAACTGTATTGGATGTGATGCTCCTTGTGAGAGTAAATGTCCTATGTCATGTAAAATGGACTTTGATCTTGTTGATTGGGAGAAGTGTTCTAATTTTGTAGATACACCTGAAGCATTTAAAGATCTTGATAGTATTTGTAGAATATGTCAAGAATCGTGTCCTTATTCTGAAGAATTAACAAGACAAATACTTGATATAAATCCTAACTATGGAGGTAGAATAGATGTTAGCAAGATATGAATCTAACCCTAAGAATAATTATTTTGCTCCTCAATTTAAAGTTGAATTGTGGTCAGATTATATTGAACAGGCAATAATTGATGATGTTCTTGAATGGGTAAAAGAGAATGAAGATGTTTATGCTGACCATAGATGGGAACATTATAATGTATTTGATTGGGATTATCCTACAGTATTGTTATTAAAAGAACGTATTAGAAGAGCAGTTGATGAGTTTTGTGATAGAGTAGGTGCTGATAAAGAAGATAAATTATGGATAAGAGGATGGGTATATCCTCAAAAGAAAGGTATGACTTTAGAAAGACATTTTCATTCTATGCACGAGAATTCTTTTCTTAGTGGTAATATATGTTTAACAGAGAATCCAACTTCTACTGACTATGATATACCATACTTAGGGTTAGAATGTGTGAGAAATGTAAAAGGAATGATGGTATTATTTCCTTCTTGTTTACCTCATAGGGTAGATGAATTGTTAGATGGTGAAAGATATACTCTTGCTTTTGATTTATTAACTGAAGATGGTATGGAATACTTTAACAAGAGAAATAAGAGAGATGATGATCCTCTTAATTTAGCAATACTATTATGAATTCAGATCAATTCTTTTGGGAAAATGGTTATTGTGTAGTATCAGATTTCCTACCTGATTCTCATCACATGAGTATTTTACCTGAAAATATGTACAGTACAGGACACATGCATTGGTCATATGATGGTACTGATCTTGAATTACATAAAGAAGAATTACAAGTAAGTGGTACATTTTCAAGACATTGTTATCCACCATATAGATCATTTCATCAATATACAAAGGATATAGTCCAAAGAGTTATACGTCCACCTCATTTATTATATCCTACATATTATTTCGATAGAATATATTATTCTGGTTCAGAATTAGTACCTCATACTGATTGGGAACCATGTGAAATATCTGTTACTGTACAACTTGAATCAACATTATTAAAACCTTGGTCATTTTATATTGAGACATTAAAAGGTGAAGAAAAGAAAGTTGATTTATATAATGGTGGTGCAATTATATACATGGGTGATAAATGTAGACATTGGAGAGAACCTATGGGAGGTGGTAAAAAAGATTATCATCATCAATTATTTTTACATTATGTTGTTAAGGATGGTGAGTGTTTTAATGTGCTTAAGAGTAAGGGACACATATAATTGTGTCACATGGTATAGACAACCATAGACAATCGTGATACAATATTGAAGTCGTTGGTCATAATCATGCCAAAATTTTATTTACAATCTATCACCGAAGATGGAACTACTACTACAAAATCGTTTGAATCTGTGTTTTTAAATGATACTGTAGAATATTGTGCAGACTTCCTTAAAGGTGTAGGATTTGAGTTCGAGGAACTAAAGGTAGAGAATCCCGTATATGATGAGCATAGAAATATAGTTCCCTTCCAAGGAAAAACTAATTTTGCTGCATCTGATACTCCAACTGTATCAGAGTAATTCATATATAAATTGTAGTCTATTTGTTGTTCAGTAAAACATCAAACTTCATGGGTAAAACATATCGAAGGGGCGGATCTGAGAGAGGATACTATTCACCTGGTAAATCTATCAGAGATAAACGTCAACGAGGTACAAATCGCCAAGACTTTAGAGAAGGTTCTTATGATAAGAATGATAACTCTAAATACAAATCAAGTTCAAGAAAATACGAATCCTATATTGAGGAGGAATCATGAACAATCCAACAACCAAACTTCCAGGAATTGATGTGTCGGATCAATCACCAGGATTATTTCCAGAAACATTTTATGAAGATAATTATGATGATCTTGAGTATGATGATGGATCTTTAGATGGTGTTGAGATAGAATACACAACTCAGTCATAAATGAAAGATCAAAATACAATTAAAGAAGATGAAACTCCCGATGCTAAATGGAATCGGGGGTTAGATTTGTACATAGAGAGTGTACATAAAGCAGATCATCATCTTCGTGGTTGTGCTCACAACCAAAAATGCTTTAATGAACTTATGGCAGTTAGACAACATGTTTTAGAATACTTACCATCATTACGGAGATGAATATTCAGTTACCAGAGTGTATATTATTAAATGATAATGAAAAGCAACTATTAAAGGATGCTTTTCTATCATATATTTGTGACTTAGAACTTAAAGCAAAAAAAGATCAAATTCTATCTGTTGAGGCATATGAAGATGTCATGGATAGATTATCAGAAATCATTAAAAAATTGCAATTAGCATCATAATGAATTTATCTTATATTATAATTTGGACAGCAGTAACTATGTTTGTGCTAGTTCAACTTGGAGTGTTTAAAAAATGACAGTTGAAATGTTTTCACCTCGATGGTATTATCGTGGTACTATAACTGAAGAGAATCAAGAGAAGATTAGGAATTCATTCTCTAAGTTTATTGAAGAAGATAAGAACTTTGCTAATAAAGAAGAGTGGAATTGTAATGTCTTAACTTCTTATGAATTACCTACAAATAATGGTGCAGATTGGGATACATTTTTAGAATGTGTACGTCCTTGTGTAACAGAGTTTATGGAAGAGATGAAACCTAAAATGAATCTTACTATTAAACCTCAAGAGGGATGGATAAACAAATATAGAAAGGGACATTATCAAGAAACTCATTGTCATTCTGTTCCATTTTGCAATCTTGCTATGGTATATTTTTATCAGATGGAAGATAAAGAATGTCCATACTTTAAGTTCTATAATAATTGGTATCCTCAATATAAAGCAAGTGGATTAGATGATGCTTTTACAATACCAACTGCATGTACTGTTTCACCTAGAGCAAATCAAGGAGATATTATTATATTTCCAGCACATTATCCTCACATGGTATCACCTAACAGAGAGGATTGTGAAAGAATAACAATATCAGCAAATATGTATGTTATGCCAGATGAGGAAGTGTCTACCAATCCACCCATGACACTATAAAATATACTATATTAAGAGAGTCAAATTCAAACCCCATTAGGGACTTTCAAATGACATCTGAAGTTATTAAACAGTCAGCAGAATTGTTGACAGAACAATTCACAAATGGTGAAGGATTAAGGGGAGTTCCTCTTAAGAACTATTCTGGACCTAAGTTAGAAGAATGGTCTGAATATACCTTAAAACTTATCATCAAAGACCTACAAAATAGATACCCTGATACTAACATAGAGTGGGGTAAAGGTTATCTTAAGTCAGACCATGAAGGATTAGGTGATGAAAGATTAGATCAACATATTAAAGTTGATGGAAAGTATGCTTATTTACAAGAAGATAGAGCATGGGTTGACAAACCATTTTATACACTTAAGAGAGCAGTAATTAGAAATATTATGCTCTCTTGTAAGTCACAATTACATGATAATATTAAATTTGGTCTTGTTGGTTATTGTATAGACATCAAACAAGATTTGGTTAATACATGTAATGTAACTCAAGGATTTGCTGATAAAGTTAGTAGATTCTCTCTTACTGGTAGAAGACGTAGTAAGAAAGTTAATGGTAAAGTTGTTAACTGGTATGAGACTGGATTTGTAGAAGAAACTGTGGTACAATATATTAACTATGTGTATAAAACTCTGGAGGATGTTATAGTTGGTTAAACTATATCATGGAGATTGTCTCGTAGAGATGAATAAAATCGCAGAGGATTCAGTTGATCTGATTCTCTGCGATCTTCCTTATGGTACTACTAAATGTAAGTGGGATTGTGTAATTCCACTTGATAAATTGTGGGAACATTACAAGAGAGTTCTTAATAAGAAACATGGTGTAATTGCTCTGTTTGCAGATCAACCATTTACATCTATGTTAGTATCATCTAATGTAGAATGGTTTAAGTATGAATTTATATGGAAGAAAGATAAGACTACTGGTTACTTACTAGCGAATTATCGTCCTATGAAATGTACTGAAGATGTTGTAATCTTCTCACCAGCAGGTGCAGCAGCAGCATCAAGACACAAGGGTAATATGACATATAATCCTCAAGGATTGATCCCTAAAGTTGTTAAGAAGAAGAATAGTGAGAAGAGAATAGGTAAGATGTTAAACCAAAAACATCATTTAGGACAGAACAATAAGTTATTATCAGAGA
>VTLG01007550.1_pt1 | contig 48965 bp, 74 predicted proteins | sample 4694571 | NCBI WGS metagenome assembly VTLG01 (sample SAMN12604809, study PRJNA352737) | marine metagenome | biome: ENVO:00000447; feature: ENVO:00000209|ENVO:00000569|ENVO:01000036; material: ENVO:00002151; isolation source: viral sequences binned using virsorter ... | reverse complement strand
CAGATGGCACGACGCCGGAGACGTCCAGGACCTGGACCACTTAAACAAAATTTATGAAGTATGTGAGCTCACACCTGAGGTGAAACACTGGATGCCTACGCGGGAGGCTTGGATTAAAAACCACCTGGACAGAAAGCCTGCTAACCTGGTGATCAGGTTTTCGCCTCCAATGATTGGGCAGCGCAACGACAGCTGGCCTAACTCTTCAATGGTTGTAGAGACTGGCGCCACGTGTCCAGCACCTGCACAAAATAATTCTTGCGGCAGCTGTAGACAATGTTGGGACCCTGAGATAAAAGTAGTTAGTTATGGCAAACACTAAAAAAATTAAAAGAGGAGACTTGTTGCCGTGGTTCCTGGAGGATCACTCGAAGCTGCCGGCCTGGTACCTGAAAGACTGTGAAGAGTTTTTTAAATGGTTGAAGCTGGATCACAAGCAAAGACAAAAATTAAATTAATGACACACGAATTTAAACACCCAAAATATTATACAGAATTACGCAAGCGTAATAAATCGGATCAGGCCATTAGCTTAAGAACTCACGACGGTGAGTGCGAGCGTGCGCCTGGTTCGGGCCTCAAGCCACAAGCTTCAAGCAGCAAGCCACAAGCTAAACCAGAACCTAGTTCAGGTTCTCAAGGTGCAAGCCACAAGCCTCAAGCTCCAAGCAGCAAGGTTCAAGCTCCAAGCCACAAGCGTCAAGCTTCATGATATCCTTCCCCTCATAAAGTTTTACAAGGTTAAGGGAGAGGGCCTTAACCAGGATAAATGTATTGTTTGGATGTTTCACATGAAACGCAAATTGATGAGGTGAGAAGCGTATCTTGTTTGTTTTTGTTACTTTCAATTCCAATGTAAAAAAGTGCCCACGAGAATTATAACCCAATAGATCGGGAGTACCAAAAGCGCCGCTATTTTCAAGCCTTGTCCACGATATTTTAGGTGTAGATTTCTTAAGTTCATGCCATAGTTTCCGTTCAGGTTTGACTGACATTTTTACTACTACAGCTTCTTAATAACTTTGCCCATTTTCCAAGTTTCAGGAGTAATTGTAAATACCAATCGATGGGTTTCTCTTACTCCTACTAATTTATTTTGCAAGAGTTTTACACCATCAATGTCATAAAAATCTCCATTAGGTAAGACTACTTGCACTCTAGCCTCTTGAGCAGCTGGTGATGTAGTAAACTTATCTACTATTTGCTTTAATAACTTTCCGGTAAACATGGGTTGATTTATAATTTAAGTTGTATTAAAAGTCAAACATGGGTTTACCAAAAAAATTAACAGAACAACAAATGAAATTTGCTCACGAGATAGTATCAAATGAAGGTAGAGAGACTGCTACGCAGTGTGCTATCAATGCAGGTTTTGCTAAAGAGTCTGCTAGACAATATGCAAGTAAATTACAAAACCCTCAACTGTATCCATTAGTTGTTAAATACATTGGAGAGTTAAGAGAAGAATGGCAGAAAAAATATGAAGTTACTTATGACAGGCATATTGCAGAGTTAAGTAAGATTAGAGCTGAAGCTCTTAAGAAAGGAGCATGGTCAGCTGCGGTAAATGCTGAAGTTGCACGAGGTAAAGCTGCGGGTCTATACATAGAACAGAAAATAATTCGTACTGGTAAATTAGAAGACCTAACAACAGAGGAATTAGAAGCAAGAATGAAAACAATAATAGATGATTACTCGCCCATATTAGAAGAGGTCCCATTTGAAGAATTAAAAGACCAAGTAAAATCCAACCAACAAACCAAAAAAGAGTCAAAACCATCTAGTGAATCTTCGTTATCTTCTTCACACAAGAAGTCGGGAAAACAGAACGCTCACTAAAATGAATTGATCCATCATCATCAATATCATAACCAGCAAAAATTCTTACAGTCTCTTTGTCTTTACTAAAAAGCCAACCTTCACTTACAGGTGAAGCAAGTTTCATATTCTTAAACTCGCGCTCACTACCCCAGCCACCTTCAGTGATGATGTCAATCCAATCTATACGTACACGTTTGTACGGAAACTTAACCTGTTGTTTTACAGTCTTAGGTTTAGTGTAAGTATTAATGCTTCTAGATTTCTTTGCCATATCTAAACCATAGAGTTTTTATTTTGAAAAACAAGTTTTTAAAAAAAGGTAAAAAGGTTCTTTCGCGCAGGGAATTCACCATTGTAACACTGTGAAACAGCTTGTAACAGCATTGTAACAACACTTTCTTCAATGATATCAATAGTTTAAAGCCATTGTCACATTGTAACACCCTCTCCACGCTGAAAAAAATATTTAATATCATTTTCAAATTCAAACTACTATGGGTCCCTTGGTCCCTGATGCCTGGAGCTTGTAATATAGGTCAACTCTTCTTAACCATTCGAACATAAAGCCTTGAAATTCCTTACCAGATGACACGTATTTTAATATAGTACCATCTTTAACAGAAATTAGAATCACTCCAGAGTTAATATTAGAGCCATACACATGGTTATGAGCCACGGCATAAGCCGCAGTCTGTATGAAATAATCGTCAATCCATTCACGTTTCTTAAATTTATTAGACTGTTTGAAATCCATTATGGCCTCTTTACCTTCATAAACTCCAGCGATGTCACAGGCTCCAGCGTATAGTCCCGGGTAGTACATCATCATTTCCATACCCCACACCTCGTCTATGGAGTTCTTAAAGCCACTATCAATCAAATTTTGGGCCATGGTGCCTGCCTCTTGGCCAAGCTCTGTCATATCCATATGTCCTTCACCCTTGATGTATCCTTCAAGAATCCGGTGCATAATCGTACCTCTCGCGGCTGCGTTGTCTCTTATCTTGTCTGCCTCAATTTTGCCTACTTTTTGCCTCCATCTCGACAAACTTTCTTCCTTCTCCTTCGAACGAGTAGCACCCAGTATAGTCGTAACACTCGGTAGCTTCTCATTATTAGCAGAATAAACACGTCCGTCAGGGCCATCAACGCGGACAGGATCCAGATAATTGTATTTTTTATTCCATTTAATATTTTTTCCAATTGCATGATACTCCTTTATATCTTCGTCATTCATCATTAGTTATCTTTTCTAATCTGTGAAGGTTCAGCTTCACACATTGCTTTTAGTTTTTTAATAAAATTTATATACAAATCCATTGATTCTTTGTTTGAGTCAACAATAGATAATATCATAGCTAAATCATTATCAAATCTTCTACTGTGATTACTATTTAAAAACATTAATTCATACTCAGTCACACTCTTACAGTATTCAGATCGGTTAACAAACTCTAGATATCTAGTTGCAAGATAAGGTGAGATATTTCCTTTTTCATTGTTAGCCTTCCAGGAAACAAACATAATATTCTTAGGTCCATAAGGCATAGAGGAAAGTATTCTGTCTTTTGATATGTTAGTGTCAGTCGCTTTACCTTTACCTTTAATTCTAGTCATTTGAATCCAAGGATAGTAAGGACAGTTCAAACCATAAAACTCTTGCTGTTTCTTCCAACAATCAAAAAATTCCTCGTAAGATTTAAACTGATGACCATGTTTAGATCTAGTAATTCCACTATACATCTCTTTGAAAAAACCTTCTTCAGTTTCTTTGTAAGCTATATCTGATTTACGACGTTGATCTTTAGTTCTTTCCTTATACTCTGCACTTCTTTTATTACTACATTCAATACAATGAGAGTCATATTCAACAGCGTTCATTAAAGAACCATGTTTTTTTGCATAAAAATACTCCTCTGTTCTTGGATATTCTTTACCACATCTAGTGCAAGTTTTATTATCTATTTTCTTTTTCCATTTTTTTCTTAATGTCATTCTACTCCTAACTCTCTAGCTACTCTATACTCCGTTAGGTCTACCACATTTTCTCTACCATTGGTAGTGTAGTGTTCAATAACTTGTTGGATCTTAGGTAACTTTGTATGTGCCCAGGGCCAGATTAAGCAACACACATAAAAAGCATCCCTAAATGTACAGCGCCATCTGTATTGTTTTAAGTATGGCGTACCGTCAACCCGTTTACCCTTACGCGGCTTGTCAGTTAAAGTACCAACTCCTAAGATTTCATGTACCCAAATAAGAACAGATCGATCCGTCATGGTTATCTCCATAGACAAACGTAAACTGTTTGACATTCTATATCCAGGTCTACCTTTATGCTTCTTCTTTTTTTCCATACCTCTTCGCATGTGAATTGATCCCTCACCATCAAAGAGGCCGGCAATATAAGCCTTATCTGTATCAGGTATCATATACTTACCACCACCATTATAGATAACAGCATCAACACCACTATTATTTTTTCTCCAAACATATTTTTGTATCTCCCATTTCTATTGTTTTAAAACCAAAATAAGTTAAGACGTGAGCAATGACGCTTGTTTCCATCTTATCCGTATCATCAATGACTATTCTAGTATGAGGCGCCGAACGATTAGCAAACCACACAGCTTCGGTAATAACATCTTTAGTCATGTGAGGACCATCTAAATACACAAAAGAATAAGTCTTTTCATTCCAATCAGGATGGCACATAAACAGTGTATCAGTCATGTTAGCTAAAACAAACTTACCATTGTTTCTATACTCATACATGTCTTTCAACATTGTATCTCTCATTTTATCTGTATAATCTGCTGAAAACTCACCTCTAAAATATTCAGGCCAACCTTTTGTAAAGGTTCGGTCATGATGTTGATATTTTAATTCACCATATGGATCGACTCCAACATGCATGTAATTATTTTTTACATTATCCATGATAAGTTTAGATCCAAAACCTTGGCGTACACCTATTTCACAACTGTAGCAATTTTGACAGTCAAAGTCTTTAGACCACTTTCTAAGTAAATCATATTCTTTGCCATCACCTTTTATCATAACTTCTCCGGTTCAAATTCTTTTAGAACTTCTAGTTTTTCTTTTGCGTTGGCAATCTTATCAACAAGTTTATTACATTCTTCAACATGTTGTGGATGTTCTCCAATACCAACAGAACCTTCTAGATATATTTTTAACGTAGCATCAGCATGGGCAATGTCAGCCTGGTACTGCGCTTCTAATGCATCAAGTATTGCTCTTTTCATTTTCTATTCCTTTTCATTCTTTTCATTTCCGAATGGAGTTCTTGTAAATTCATAATGTTACAAGTCTGAATAAAAATAGTTAATTCCTCACGCATTGCTTTTTGTTCTTCATACGCTCTTGCTTTGTTACTATCTATCACTTCAAAGTGTTCATCTTTTAACTCTGCCATCTTGTTCCTTTCTAAAATAATTGGTTGCTTTCATTCTTATATATTCATGATCAAAGCCGGCAAATGTACATACCGTCTTAAAATCTGTGTTAGGTTCTGTAAAGTATGCACGAGCTGAATTATAATAATTTCTATCAGACATTCCGTAACATCTAAAACCTTTACCTATTGCGTCCTCAAGAGCTACGATCAATACGTTTCTCCATAAAGATTTAATTGGGTCTTTGTGTTCGCCTATTATGTTAATAGCTTTTAGATCGTAATTTGCCATTTAACTTTTTAACTTTCTCTTCAACTAACATTCTTATTACTTGTGCCCTGGACAAAGTGACTCCTGGTGCCAGAACCTTTGCTAACTTATCAATATTACCATAACAGGTATGATCAACAGCTAGACTTTTATATTTACTTATATCAGTCATTAGTATATCCTTTCATTTATATAATAATATATAGGATTATTATATTTATTTACAAGGTTGTCAATGAAATTTTTATTAACTCTATACGTGTGTTCTGTAATGCATAATAACTGTATGCCTGTCTCTCAGGAAATGCATTCTTATCAAATTATTCATGATACATTTGATAGCTGTATAAAAGATGGTTTAGGACAATCCTTTGAGGTATTTTTCAATGGAGATGTAGTAGATATAAATCAAATCAATGAGAGTAAACTTTATCCTAAATTCGTATGTGAACCTTTTGTTCCTCAAGATGTTCCGGAGTCAACGGAACAGACCGAATCAACTTAAACCATTGATCCTTAATGTATGGATCTTTAGTCTTTTCGTATTGTCTACTTAGCTCGTCTGCCCTGACGGTGATATTTTTTAAAATCGCGTGATTCATGTTTATTTAAATTTTTCTTGTGACGTCGAGGCCGTTTCTTAGGCTTATCTCTAGGAACGAAATGCGTAAATTTTTGTTTAGCCATTTTGTTTTATATATTCTTTATCTCTTTCAGTAAGTTGTATGTATCTAATACGACCGTTTACATGTTGTTTAGTGTCTGCTCCACAATTTGTACATCTATAAAAGTCTGTTACAATTGCAACTAAAATACTTTCTTCTTCACAATGAGGACAATGCCCTTGTACTGTATCTATGTTATGGAAGTTAAAATTTAATTTTTTCATTTCTTTTTGTACCATGCTGCTAATGTATATCTATTCTTATTCTTTACTTTGGTAACTCCATGTTTATAATACATTCCATCAAAAAACAACATCCTTCTTTTTTTGGGTGTGAAAATAGTGCCCTCTTCAAAGAAAGTTTGTCCTCCAGAATAGTCATCATTTAAGTAACAAATTGAAGAAAGTACCGTTTTATCACTAGCTGTGTCATTATGTAATTCTTGAAAAGAATTAGGAGGCCACTTCACTATCTCTATCCAATCTATTTCTACTTCAGTTTTTGAGAAATAATTATTTATGTTAGCTAAAAGATCTTGGAATTCATCAATGTCAGTAATTTTAATTACAGAAGTGTCTCTAAAATCTTTTTGTAGTTTTTTATTTTTTTTAAAAAAATTAATTAAATTAAAACAAGTTTCATCTGTTAAAAAATTATCTTGTATGTGAGCAATCATTTAAACTAGATCGACTGCTTTTCCTGTAATTGGTTTGTATTTAGTTTTTTTATCTTCTCTGTAAGCTCTCATGTATTGAGCTCTTGGTTGAAATGGTATGTAGCTTGCGTGGATCCATCCCGAGTTGGGTTCCCCAGGAGTGTAGTACTCGAGGATCAATTGATCTGTCTCACAGTTTGCATAAACCCAGTCAGCAACTTCTGCATTATCCACACCTATTACTTCGAAGTCAACGGCCTCAGCTTTGGCATGCTGTGAATTAACAGAGCTACCTATAGCAGCGCAAAGTTCTGGTGAACGATAGCCGCTGGTCACCTTAACTCTACCGAAATGGTCCCGTACTGGCTGTAAAACTTTTTCGCAAAGTGTTTTTAATTTATCTATTTGATCTGCGTTAGGTTCATTATCAATACCCTTACGTATCGCAGTATCTGATTTGGTCAGCTCTTGAAGACTGAAGTTACGACTTAAATTCATTTTTATAATCCTTCCTATTATAATGTTTTTTATTTTTGATTACAAGTTGCCTGAAGCGTGGTGTGCGAAGCATTTTTGCAACCTTATTTGAGGATGAGTTTTTTAATACTTTTGCTACCATCTATGTTCAACTCTAACTCAGCCATCGACTTTAGGCACTGGTACTTAACATTGCCACCTATTTTTAGACCACGTTTAGCTATACGTGCACCCTTCATACATTCTGCATATCCAGGCTGTATACGTGCCTCCTTGATCTCTCCATTGACCAACATAAGTAAAGCTACTACTACTTCTGTCATTGATGACTCCCATTGGCTCTAACTTTATCTTTTAATGCTTCTACATCAGTTAATAATTTTTCTAATTGTTTTTGAGTAAATTCTATATTGACTTTGTTTGTCATATTCTGCTCTTGATTTTTTTGTAATTTTTCTACGTCAGAAAAAAGTGCTTCCAAAAGCATGTACTGTTCCTGGTCCGTAGGCAGTTGTTCTGACTTCTTAAGTAAGTCTGCTTGAAACAATTCACGTGACGTTTCAAGAGATGTAAGTCTAGCAGTAATCTCCGTGTATGCGAACACGCCGGCTACGACGCCTGCGATTATCATGAGCATGTTCTTGATTGGCATTGCTACAGAAGTGTTTTCAGATATCTTCATCTTATAATTTTATCTCCCATAAGTTTAATATCAGGATTTTCTTTTTTATAATCATTTTTAATTGAGTCCCAATAACTTCCTTCAGGTTTAATAATCTTATCATCAGAAATAACTATACCAGAACATTTAGAAACTAACAGTTTGAAGTTAGGATTGTTAATTAAAGTAGGGTTTTTATTGACTTTTCCGCACATTTTCATCAATTCTAATTGTTGTTTTAATTCCATATTTTCTTGTTGAACAGCTTTAAACTCATCAGTACAGGCTGAACCTAAATACTTTCTCCAAGTTAATCTTAAGGACCTATCATCAGAAGGACTAGTATAATTATTATCGGAATTAAAATGCCTATAACTGTTTTCTGAATCTCTTTGTTCGACTGATAAGCTGAGATCACCAGTGCTACAAGTATTAGTACCATTATTAAGATACTCATTTCTACTATGCGCTGGTCCACCAAACAAAGCTAGCAGAGTTAACATAATTATTAGTATCGCTGTAAATCTGTAATCCATCCTGGCTATCTCCATAATACATCCTAATAATTAATTTCCCGGTTAAGATCTTTGATATCATAACTGTTTTCTCTAACTTGATCAGCTAATTGTCTATATAAATTTTCTGCCATTTGCCATGTTGCTTCAGCAGAAGATAGTCTTGTATTAATATCTGTAATATTTTTTTCTAACACATCTACATCTCTTTCAAGATTAGTAAGTCTTAGTTCATTTTGATTAATAGTGTCAGTAAGATTTACAATGTAACGAACGCCCGTAAATGTCCCGACTAGCACTGAAGCTACTACAGGTACCATTACGATATTCTTTTTTAATAAATCTACTAAATTCATTATTTTGATTTAATAAAGTTTTTTATTTTTCTAAATGGCCAACATGCATGATGCCAAATATCTTTTAAAAGTTTAATCATATTACTCTCCGGTTATGTGTTAAAAGTCGTTGTTTAAAATAGGATGGCGCCTACTATTATTCCAACTACAGCACTGATAATACAGTGATAATGATTGTGCCATACTACAATGGCTTTGTCTTTGATCTTATTTATCATCGTTTTCCTCCAAGTTTCTCAGCTTATAATCATAGCTACCTTCTTCATGTTCGTCGGTAATCCATTTAGCTGAATTTTCTACGGAGTATATTTTACTAGTAACTAGTCTATTGATCAAGTTTTTATTTGGATCTACACCCATCGATGCATCAAACATTTTAAGTCTATTATTTGGCTGTATTGCGTAGTTTCCGTCTTCTAATTCAAGCACATGACCACATTTATGTTGATCTGGTTTTTCTGCATAACCAAAATTTAATTCATTAAAGTCACCTGCGCACCAATCTATTGTAAAAAGATATTTACCTTTACGTTTTATTTTACGTCTTGACGTATATTGCATAGTAGCGCCAGCTAATTCGTAAAAAGTTGTGACACTTACATTGTAACTAAAACTATCCCACATGATTACTTCATCTAATGGTAGTTCTTTGACCCCAGGTTTTGTACAGAATGCAGTGATAGGTGCTCTCCACCATAACCCACCATCTTCCATTAAAAAATGAAACAGAGGTACTCTATTTGGTATAGAACTAAAACCAAATACTCCTACCTCAAAATATTTATCGTGTGAATCTTTTTGATCTCTTAAGTAGTTGCCTCTTACCCAACACTCTATTACTGGTATGTTTGCATTTAAATAAGCCATAATTATTCCTCACTTATGTTACCCCAATTTGGCCCTGATTCATAATCTACTTTATTGGGAATTTGTAAATCAACTGCATTTTCCATTATATCTTTTATTTTTGCAGCTTCTAAATCATTAATAACAGATATATCAAGCTCATCATGTATTTGTATATGCGGTGTAATACCCTCTTTATATAATTCTATCATAGCTTTTTTAGTCATATCAGCAGCCGATCCTTGAATTAATTTATTTAAAGCTTTGTATGTAAAAGCTCTACGATGACCATTTTCATGCCAATAGTTTTTTTGTTTATTACCATCTTTGTCTTTTATAAATTCTCCATCTTCATCTTTCATGTGTGGACCCATAGCTTGAAGTTCTAACATTCTTTCATGATCTTGTGCAGGTACAAATCTACCCCAATCATTACCTTTTAGTATAGGTTCATATTTTGGAAATCTACATTTTCTATTTAGAATAGTTTTTATTCTACCTTGCTTTTGAGCAGCACTCATTAATTGATTTGTTAATTGTTTTACAAATGGAACTTTACCATGGTAAGTTTCAAATAATTCTTTTGCTTTGTCTTTAGATACTCCAAGCTCTGCTTCTAACTTAGCTTTACCCATTCCATAAAATAAACCAAGGTTAATTACTTTAGCTTGACTTCTTGGAATCTTAGCCATGTCTGCAACAGTTTGGTGAAAGTCTGCTTTAGGATCATTATCATAAGCGTCAGCAATTTTATTAACTGAAGCTAATCCAAATCTTAATGCATACTCTGTAACTAATCTTGGTTCCTGTTGCGAGTAGTCAAACGTACCCCACTTGCAACCTTCTTCAGGTAAGAATAAACTTCTTATCAATGGACCTGTGTTTGGATCCTTCGCTGGAATCTGTTGTAAATTAGGATTTGAATAACTAAATCTACCTGTAACTGTACCTCCATCATCAGATCTAATTTGATTTATCTCTGCATGAATTCTACCATTATGTTCGTGTCTTAAAATTGTATCAATAAAAGTTGTATTAACCTTGTTTATTTTTCTAGCTTCTGCTATCATTTGAATTACAGGATGCTCATGATTAGAAAGGAAATTTTTTGTAAATGAAGGCGCACCAGTTTTTACAGTTTTTTCAAAAGGTAGTTTTAAATGTTCGAAAACTTTTTGAATACTACGTGCAGCCCATATTTGAGTTTCTACTCCTGTCTTTATTTTCACTTGGTGTATTAATCTTTCTTCTTGTGTTGTTAATTCTTTTTTTAATTGATTGGCTCTTGTCACGTCTACCCGCACCCCTAGGAAACGCATATCGACTAGACAAGGAAACAGATCTGTCTCAAGATTAAATATATCTTCACAGTCATCTTCTTGTAATAATTTTTTTACATGTTGCCAAAGTTTGAAAGTCAGTTCAGCATCTTTTTCTGCATAAGCTCCTACTTCGTGCGCAGGTAATTTCCACATATCTGCTTTTGGATCTAATCCTCTTGACTTAGCTGCATCAGTCAAAGCTTTTTCATTTTTACCCTCGTTAAGATAATGCCATGACAATGCATTTAATGTGTATGCAAATCTGTTCTCATCTAAAACAGAACATGCAATCATAGTATCTACGATTAAACCATTGATTTTTATACCTAAATTACGTATCCAACACACATCATACATTGCATTATGAAATATTTTTGTAGCAGGACATTGACAAATATCTTTGAACCATTCTAAAGTTTTAGTTCTACTCATGTTTGGTCCTTCACCATGCGCTATGGGAAAATACCATTTGTCATTAAATGTAGCTACAGCAATACCAACTACTTCCCCATTACCTGTAACTGCACCAGATCCTTTTGATTTTAAATCAGGGTCACGTGTTTCTAAGTCAATTGCTATTTCATCATAATCTCTTAGATCAGGATATTCAGTAGGTTGTACCCATTCGGTTTGTGTTAAGTATTTAGGTATTTTCATTTTTGTAATACGTATTTCTTTTCTACTAACTTATTTAATTTATTTTTATTACTAAATGCATACAGAGCTGCATCATAAGTATGAGGAAATATTTCCCAGTCAACCAGACTACCATAAACTTCTAAACGAAATTCATGTTTGTTCACAGTAATATTTTTTGCTTTAAAATTTCTATTAGGCATTATTTTAAATTTTTTAAGACAATGTAAACTATAGTAAGACCTATTAATAAACAAACCATACTATAACCAAACATACCTAAACCAAAACCAATTGTCATTTTTTCTTTTCCATATCCTTCATTTTTAACATTTCTAATTGACAGTAGTGTACAATTTTTTTAAGATCCTCTGCTCCCCCTTTTCGCTGATAGCGACAAACGTACTTCACAACGTTGCCCTGAAAGAACGAGAGATCATTTTTAGAAATAAACTCGTAAGGCTGTATAGGAAATTTTGTATAATGATTCCCGCCAACCTGAGTATACTGTGGAAACGCCTCGTCCAATATATTTTTATTTGTCATAGTCTATACTCCTTTATTTTCTTTTTAGCTTTCAGTTTATATAAATTATTTCTTGCTCTAGTAATACCCACGTACCACACTCTATGCTCTTCATCTTGTTTGTCAACACTTAGACGAATACTTTTCTGTACTTTAGCTCCTTGATGTAATGATAAAATTACATTGTCTTCTTCACCACCTTTTGCAGCGTGAATTGTAGATAACCATATCCTTGCATTTTCATAAAGTTTTTCACCCCCAGAAATTATATTTCGAATGTAAAGTATTTCTTTCTGATCAGCCACAAAGACATCGTACCAATTTTTTTCAGGATTCCAATTACCATTGGGAATATATTCTCTAACGTCATTAATTTCTTTTTCTTCAAGTTTACCTTCTCTTATCCATTTAGTGTAAGCTATAGCTCCATTATAAATTCCTACATTAAAACTTTTACCTTTGTTAGTTTGATAATAAATATTTTTACTTTTAAGTTCTTTCATTATGTCTAACAAATTGCTTTTAGTTCTAGTCAAGATCAACCATTTTCCGTTTGAAAGATCAACCTGGCCAAAATTATTGATGTAAGACGCATGACCTTCTTGCGCTCGTGGTAAGTATTCTTTATGTTTCCTGATGCCTGATATCTGACCCACTGCTATTTGAGATTGATCTTGTACAGCTTTAGATACTCTTCTAGAATATCTTAAAACTTTTTCATTTGCAGGCTCTCGTATAAATCTATTTACATCAGCACCAGCCCAAGCAAAAATAGCTTGGTCATCATCGCCAGCTAAATATATATCTTCACAATTTTCTTTTAATTTATCGTACAGTTGCCATTGTAATGGAGATAAGTCTTGTGCTTCATCTATAAAAACAGCTTTTAACTTAGGAAATTTTTTAGAGTCTATAACTTTTTTAACAAGATCATTAAAATCTAGTAGATGCATTTTTGTTTTATATTCTTGTAAGTTTATATAAATATGGTTTAACGTGTCCCAACTATCTATATCTTTTCTATCATGTTCATTAAGATTAAATTCTTCTCGTAAAGGTATATCTTTATTAATAGATCTTTGTATCATTTGAAAGTAAGGATTATTACAAGTTAAGAAATGTGTTTCTTCTTCATTATACTTATCATTAAAGTTTACTCTTATATTTAATTTTTTACCTAAAGCTTCGTAATGATGTGGTTGCATAATATCACTTTCATTTAAGTTTAATAAATGAAAACAAAATGCATGAAGTGTTTGAAAATATGGAACTTGTTTTTCATCTACACCTATTCTTTCTCTAGCTTCTTTTGCAGCTTTTTTTGTAAAAGCAAAATAACCTATCTTATGATAAGGAGTACCAGTTCTTACATAAGCATTAACTCTACGAATTAATCTAAAAGTTTTACCTGTACCAGGTGGACCATATATCTTAATTGGTTTTTTCATCGGTCCTTTTGAAAGTATCTAATAAAGTTCCCGTGAATCCAAAATTACCATGATGAGTTGTTTCTCCATCAACTACAGCATAAAATTTAAAACCTGCTTGTGTTGCAAGATTAGAAAAATGTGTATCTTCTCCCCACCAATAACCAGACTTCTGGTCAAAAACTGTATCCCAAAAATTATAAAAATATTTATTGGCATCACCAATAACTTCTTTTTGTTTTATCTTAAGGTGTGGGTGATCTTTCATAAGTTTTTCATAAACCCTTCTGTGCACCAAAGTTAATCCAGCAGGTCCTATAGTTATTTCAGTTAATCCTTTTGTATCTATTTGAATATCTGTTGGATTTTTAAATGCTACAGAATATTGAATTGTATTGTCTTGTGTTTTTTTTCTGTAAGGCGTACAAATTATATCTTTTTCTGATACAAGCATCCTTCCTACTACTTTTGGATCAAACTCTACATCTGAATCTATAAATAATTGATAATCATAATTTGAATTTAAGAACAGTGCGGTTAAAAGATTCCTACCATAAGCAACGTAAGGACATTTAAAAGTACTTATCTCTGTTTTTATTTTTGCATCTCTAAACTTATCAAATAACTTTATTAATGATAAGCCGGTTGCCACATGCATTTGATCGTATGTAGGCATACATACAAATACACTAGGTAATTTTTTCGTCATACTATATTCTCCTTGTCTTCTATTGTTATTTTTTCTTCTGGTATTTCTTCTTTCATCAAATCATCTGCAGGCATTTTTATACACCTGACTGGTGGAAATGACTTTTCACTTTCTCCTTTTGGAAATCTTTTTTGAAATCCAAATTCTGCTTTGAAATGACTTTTAATTAAGGTAGCAGTTCTTGGTCTATCCTTTGTCCATTCATTTCTTTTTATTTCTTCATAAAATTTATCATAATCAAAATAGTAATACTCTTCATCTTTCAATACAGCACCACTTTTGAAAGAAGCATAAGTAGTTGCCTCTGGTCCATTAACATAATCCTCCAAATATTTTTTTAACATTTCAATAGGATTAGTACCAGCAGGTGGTTTAATATCCTCTTTAGTGGCCCATAGAGCGTCCAGGATAGGCTGGTATTCATTATTCTTAATGATGGGAGGGAATATTGATGTTTGGTCTGCTATGAGAGCTCTCATCTCTTTCATCTCTGCTATCTTTTTTATATGTTTTGCATGTATTTGAACTACTTTACTGTCAGATAATTCTACATTAAAAAAATATTCTGGATCAGGTTTGTAATCTATTTTAATTAAACCTGATATCTGAGGCCAACTACTTTCTTTATGACTTCCAATACCAAACTTTCTACGTAAGCATGTTCCTTTTGCACAATAAGAAGAGATAGGTAGATCATGACAAGTATGCCCTGCCGTGTCTTTGTCCCAACTTTTTATTTTTTCATTTACTTTAGAGTCTCCCCACGTATCATCGTACTCTATAAAATCTCTAGCTGCTTGTAATAATTTTTTCTTCCAATCATCTTTGTGTTTCTTTTTAACAAACACCATGTAGTTAAATAAAAATCTATCTCTCTCGTCTTTTAATTTGTTTCCTGATTCCTGAACCTGTTTGCATAACATTTGTAAACATGGAGGACCATCTAATAAATCATCAGGGCCACCAGTTAATATTTCTTTTACTTTTTTATTTGATACTTCTTTTAAAGATTCTTTTGTTTGTAAATTATCTTTGACTACATTTAAAAAATCTTCAAACTCTAATTCTTTTCCATCAGGTAATAATGCTTTACGCTCTGTTTTTTTGAAATAAGGTAAATTAATAAATGATCCAGAAGTTCTAACATTATCTTGGTTCATACCTAATTGTGTTTGTTTAGGAAATATTTCTGTCTTTGATGATAGACCAAATAAAAATAATAAGTTTTGTAAAAATTCTCTAATTAAAGTTGAAGGTACTTTCTCTGCTGTAAATACATAAATATGAAGACCATTACTTTTTGATTTAATTGGAACAACAGGTAAGTCCTTATTTTGAATTACTTTTAAATAATGTTGAATGTCAAAACTAGAATAATCTGATGGATCAATATCAATTGCACCAAAGCTAGCCATACCATTGTCATCACATGCTTGTATACCTATTGCGCGTTTACCATCTAAATGATCTTGATAATCTTGATCAGATATATTTCTTTTGGACCAACCATAATCACCTGGATCAAATTTTAATTTGTTTGTTTGTGGATCATGGTAGCCATTGTTTACATTACAAAAACCGAAGTCTCTTTCTAATCCACTAAAATATTTTCTAAAATCTTTCATAATTACACGGCGCCTCCAGTCTCCCTTCAGCGCCGTTGTTATAACACTTTATTATACTATGTCTTGTTTTTTTTGACCAGCATCATATTTTGGTTTAGCTGCACCTTTAGAAACTGATTTCTGAAGTTGTGCCGCTATCTCATACATAGACGCATCATCTTTGTTAGCGATGTCAAGATTTCTTACTCTTGATGGTTTGTAGACATGCCAGCTTTTACTTCCCGCAGTTCTTCCCATTGTGTTTAACTTATACACAGCTGAATAACTTGCAGGATTAAATGAACCTTGATCATCTGTGAATCTTAGATTCTTGATAAGGTTATTTAACTCCCTCGCTGGAGATAAATTAGAAGATCTCATTGGGACCACTGCAGGTTTTAACTCACCATCTACCATTGCTAGTACATAGAAGTATGCAGTCTTCTCAACATAGTTACCGTTAGGTAATCTGTATCTTCCGTTTTTTTCTTCCACAGCATCGGCTGGAATCTCTAAATGAGTTCCTACTGGAGCTGAAGCACTATCGCCTCTCTCCTGCCATTCAGGATACCTAGTTTGTGCATGAGCGATTATGATATCTAATCCCTCTTGACCACTTATAAGTTTACTAAACCCTGATGCATAAATCATACCAGGTTTAGCTCCTTCCACATGCTTGGCGTCTCTCTCATTACATTCAGGTGATAGCTGATGTAAGATTTTCAGAATTGGTGTTGACACGTCATCTGACTTAATCTCTTCAGCTCCTTTACCAGAATCTGCTCTGAGATTTATTGTTGCTAATGCACCTGCATCAGCTTTCTTTGCTATTTGACTTTCCATAGATTCTCCTTTGTTAGTCTATTAGTCTGTTGATTTAGATTTACCAGTTATCTTAGTTCGATATCCAGCAAATGTACTGAAATACTCTGAGGGAATCTGACCACCACGTTCGTGAAGATCCCTCAAAGCAACTCTAAGGGTACCGGCATTAACAGAAACTTTTTGTTCCGGCTCATAACCTTGTCCCCTTGCAAGGGTAGCATATTGCGTCGCCTTGTTGTCTTCGTCCTTTCCAAACCTCACTGTGATTTCATTTTTCACAATGTTGCCCAGTCCGTTATCTCGAAGCCATTGATATGCCTCTGCTCTTTTTGGTGCTAATGCAGTGGCAAAAAATTTATTATCTATTTCTAACTCTGAACCATCTCTTAGTTTCATTGTTTTAAGATTCATGGCAAGCATCATATCTGGAATTATTACTTCAGATAAATAGCTTTCGTTTTCTTCTAGATCTTTAATTCTATCTTTATAATTTTGTATTTCTTGTTGAATGTCTTGAAGTTTTTTTATTTCGTCAGAAAGTTTTTCTGGATTTGTCTGTTCCACCTGGCTAGGCGCATCAGCTCTAAGATTGATCGTCATGTTACTCCTTAATAGTTTAATAGTTTAAATTTGTATTTGCACTATCCTATATAAAGATCTTATTTTTATTGTCAACTAGTTTTGAAAAATATTTAATTCAATTGGATAATAAGTAAATTGTCTTCTATCAAATTTTAACAATTTAAATTTACCATTAGTAATATCAGAAACTACTGCACACACCACACCAATTATTGCAGGGTCACCATACAATAATAAATAATCATCAGGTGTAAAATCTTTTAATGATTTTTTTATTTCCATCACCATGGGCCCTGGAGAAAACTGCATTTGTTTTAAACGTGGAAACATAATCTTAATTTGGCCATATTTTAATGCAGGTGTAATATCTACTTTAGGCTTACCAGCTTTTTCTGGATTTTCATGTTCTCTCCATACAGGTATTTCTTGAACTAAATATACTTTGGGGTCGCTGTGGGTCACTTGATCCATTATAGTTTTATATTCTTTTACATCCATTGACTTTTGTCTTTCAAAGTATTATATACCTTTTTAGAAAGATAAGTAAATGTTAAACTATAAATTTAAAACGGAGCCATATGCTCATCAACGTAAAGCCTTAGAGGTTTCTTGGGAACGAGAATATTTTGCATATTTTATGGAGATGGGTACAGGTAAATCTAAAGTATTAATTGATAATGCAGCGATGCTTTACAATCAAGGTAAGATCAATGGATTATTATTAATAGCACCTAAAGGTGTATATAAAAATTGGTATGAAGATCAAATACCTACACACTTACCTGATTACATAAATAAAAAAATAGTGCTTTGGAAAAGCTCTGATAAAACTCATGAACAAAATAAAAAATTAAATACTTTGTTCCAAACTGGAACAGACTTTCATATTTTAATTATGAATGTAGAAGCTTTTTCCTATGATTTTGGTAAAGAATTTGCACGTAGATTTTTAAACTCACACAATGCAATGATGGCAATCGATGAGTCTACAAGTATAAAAACCCCCACTGCTAACAGAACTAAAAATATTTTAAAACTAAAACATCTTTCTAAATATAGAAGAATACTAACAGGTTCTCCTGTAACTAATTCACCTCTAGATTTATATAGTCAATGTGAGTTTCTTGGTTCCTGGCTTTTAAAGACAGATTCTTATTATGATTTTAGAGCTAGATACTCTGTTATGAAATCTATTAATTTAGGTTCTCGTAGTGTTAACGTAGTAGTAGGACACAGAAATCTTGGAGAACTATCAAGATTAATTGAACCTTTTTCAATGCGTGTTTTAAAAGATGATTGTTTAGACTTACCCCCTAAAACATTTATGAAACGTCAAATTACAATGACTGCTCAACAAGAAAAAATTTATAAGGCTATGAAAAAATATGCTATGGCAGAGTTAGAAGGTAAAGTATTAACTACTAACAATGTAATGGTACAATTAATGAGACTACATCAAATTACTTGTGGTCATTTCACTGCTGATGATGGAACTATTAAAGACATTCCAAATCATAGAATAACAGAACTAATGGAAATATTATCTGAAGTAGAAGGTAAAGTAGTTATATGGTCTAACTATCAAAAAGATGTAGATACAATTTTAAAAGCGATTAGAAAAAAATATGAGCGTGATGATATTGTTGTAGACTATTATGGTTTAACACCACCAGAAGAAAGACAGAGTAATATAAAGAAGTTTCAAGAAGATGACAACTGTAGATTTTTTGTAGGCACTACTCAAACCGGCGGTTATGGTATCACACTGACTGCTGCTAGTACAATGGTTTATTTTTCAAATGGTTATGATTTAGAGAAACGTTTACAATCAGAAGCTAGAATAGATCGTATTGGCCAAGAGTATCCAATGACTTATATAGATATTATAACTGAAGAAACAGTTGACACAAAAATTGTTAAAGCATTACGTGATAAAGTAAATATCGCCACTCAAATTATGGGCGAAGATTTAAAAGCTTGGATTTAAAAAACGTATTTATCTAACAACTGAAAAGCTACAGCCCCCACCGTAGCCAAAACTACCCAATAGATTTTGTCTATCTTGCCGCCCAATTTTTCTACATCTTGATGAAGATGTTTTAAATCTTTTTTCATACCTGTCATATGTCCTTGTAACGAAATAATATGTTCTCTTTGAGTTTCTGGTTCAATCATTATGAAATCATTCCACGTTGTCTTAACCTTATTTGTTGTTCTTCTGGAGATAATAATGCCATTTCAGTGGCTGTCAATCCTCCATTATTAGGCATATTACTTATGTTAGCTTGGGCTGTTTGTATTACCTGTGGGTTAGGCATAGCTGAAGTTACTGCACCTGGTAAAGGTGGTGTTTGTATTCCTGCAGAAAACATATCATCTGTTATGTAATCTGTAATATCAATATCAAATTGATCTTGAAAAGATAAGTCTCTTAGATCATCTCTAATATCTAATAGTATATCTTCTACTTCTTCAAATGGATTATCTTCTCCAATTCTTTCTGCAATTTCTTCAAACTCTTTTCTAATATTTCTAGATGGATAATAAGGATCAAATCTATCATTAGTTAAATCTCTATAATCTCCTCTTAATTGTCTATCTCTAAACTCTTTAAATATATCATCTTCATCTGCACCTAGTATGTCTGCAGCTTCAAGATTTTTTAACATATTTTTTTGTACATTAAATCTTGCTTCATTTGCTTTTATAAATTTATCAATAACTTCTACAGGAGTTTTAGGTCCACCAGCTAGTAATGAATCTGCCCCACCTGTAAATAAACCTCTAGCTTCTCTAAGTCCTCTTTGATATTGAGCAATCTTAAATCCCATTGATCTAACAGGGTCTAACCTAACAGCTCTATATCCAGCAAAACCTAAAAGCTCATCGGGTAATTCAAAAAACTCACCACGACCTGATGGTTTATCCATAGCTGCTTGATATAATCTTGTTAATTGTGGGTATGAAAAAGGTAGCATTGATTGTGCAAGATGATCAATACCAATTTTAATTTTGTCACCACCTGGAGTATTGTCATTCCATAATGCTCTACCATCATCGGTTACTCCATTTCTTAATGTTAAATCTGTTAATGCTTCTGTATAAATAGATTCAGATATAAATGGTGATGCAAGCTCACCAGCAGATTTAGCCATACCTTCTAACAAACCTTGCATTAACACTTCTTCATCTTCAATTCCATTTTGAATATTATTTAATAAAGTTTGTAGCGGTCTAATAGCTATGTCGTATGCATTACCATGACTAAAATCGATGTATTTTAGTTCATCTGTTTTTTCATCTCTAATAGGTAGAATAGTTGAGTTCTCTGACCACTTAGGTAAATATCTTTTAATAGCTTCAAGCTCTTCATTAGTAACGTCGTATAAAGATTGGAAACCTTTCTGTATTCCATAAGGAGCTGCAGCTAATACAGTTGTCATACCTAGTAATCTTTTAATACCAATATTTCTTAACGCTGGATCTTTTATTTCTCTAATAGCTCTTTGACCAATGTTAGTTGTTGTTCTTAATATTTCAGATGGAAAAGACATAAAGGTACCAAGAGGTAAACGTCTTAATGCTCTAACAGTATCTGATACATAAGCATAGTTTGGAACTGTGTTTCTTACAATGTCCGCTGCTTCATTATCTAACATCTCTTCTGTAAATTCTCTGCCAACTTTACTATATGCATTTTTTAATCTGTATCTTTCAACAGCATAGTTAGCTATTTTAAATAGATCATCCTCAGCTGTATATAAATCTTCAGCACCTTTCATAACAGCTTTAGCTCCACGTCCAGTTGCACCTAAAAGTTTTCTACCCATAGACTCTAACGGTTTTTCTAAATTTAAATTACCTCCATAACCTATATCTCCTAGTATATTTCTAAAATCGTTTACGTTTGTTTGTGAGTTAACAACACCTAGTCTTAAAAATTTTCTATATGCTTGTTGAAAATCTTGTTCACTGTATTTGTAAGGAGTATATTTAGATGCAAACTTCTTAATACCTGTACCTACATCTACTGTTTTTAATGCTTCATTAAAAGCTTTAGCGACCACTGCAGGGTTTTCAAAAAATATACCATTAGCTGCAGAAAATCCTGTTGCAGAGAATATGTTTCTAAAGTGAGTTACGGGTGCAAGAATTGTTTTAGCTACCTGTGATGCAGCTTTTGGAAATAAAATTAAATTACGATAACCCCATGTTGCTAGTTTTTCGACACCTGTTGCATCTTTTCTTGGTTCAAATAAAAATTTTAAAATCTTACCACTTTCAGATAGTCCATCTGCAATAGCTTTTGATGTATATTTACCAGCTAAAGGATTGACAGCATAATCATCTTTAAATGCGTTAGCTACGTAATCATCTAGTTTTACAATTTCTTGATTAGGTAATGCATTCTCTGCTGCGTTTCTAGTTCCAAAGAAAAACCCTTTGGTTCCTGGTGCAACGGCTCCTCCAGCTTGTTCTATTTCTTTTACAGCTTGTTTTCTAAAATAATCTTGATCATCTAATCTTTGAAACATTTGATTTTTTCTAGCAACAGAAGATAATCTTGTCATACCATTGTATAATGAGAATCTAGGATCAGACATCTCACCAAAAAATTCTCTAAATATTTTACTGCCTTTACCAATAGGTTCAATAATATCACCTTTTCTACCCGCACCCGCTAAGGCAGATGTTCTTCTTTTACCAGTTAATATTTTACCTTCAGCATCTTTTACTAATACTTGTCTAAAAAATTTTTTAGTTAAACCATCATCATTTTCTGCAGTCTTAGATGTATATTTAAAAAATGGTAATTCGTTTGGCTTCTTAGCTGCAAGTGCGGTATCCACTAATCTATTTAATTGTTCGTCTACTTGGTTAACACTTTCAAAGGGTTTACCAGCTTTAGCTGCGTATCTTACAAATAAATCTCTAGCATTTTTATAAGCTTCATTAGTCGGTGTGTATCTAACAAATGGTAATATGGGTTTGTCTTCAAAGACTCTGTATGTACCACCTAAATAATCTTTTACTCTTTGGCCCAGGATTGATTTTAATGGTGTAACATTTGACATGTCGCCACCTAATTTAGTAGCTGTTGAGATAAGAGTAGTAAAAGCATTTCTTGCTTTACCTAATGTACCAAACAATTGATTAATCTCTGGTTGTTTTAATCCTTTTACTTTTAATTTTTCTGTAAGATCAACTACTATATCGTCTTTAATACCTTTAGTTAGATCACCAGAAAACATAGCATCATTAATAGTTTCTAATACTTCTGCTTTTTCTTTACCTGTAGATTGATTAAAAATAGTTTTTACAGTTGGAAACATTTTATTTAATGGCTTATCTATTTCTTTAACAAGTTTCATAGCTTCATTAGTATCAGCCATAGTAGCTCCTTTTTCAGCCATCTTTTCTTCAAATATTTTTTGTGGTTTAGCACCTCTTGCTCTTACTGCACTAAATACACTATTAAAAAACCTACTTAATTTTGAATTACTAAACTCAATATTTTTACCTGTAGTGGCAGCTTCTTTAATTCCTCTACCTACACCATAAATAATAGGTGTAATAAACAAAGACTCACCACCAAACTTAACTCTGTTTAATAACTTTCTACCAGCATCTTTTGATGGGTCAGCTAAAGCTTCATCATCTAAATCTGTTGGTCCTCCTAATACATCTCCAATACTTCCTATATCTTCAACGTTTGCTACTAGCGTTTCCCCCGCTGCTCCGCCACTAACTGCGGCTGCAAATCTTAATTTTTTAGCTGACTTATTTAAATCATCTGCTTTGGTTGCACCTTTAATTAAATCTGGTCTTTTAAGATCTAAATACTTGTTAGCTTTTTTACCTGACAAAGCTTTAGTTGCCATCCTACGTGCAACGTTAAAACCAATAGCTCCCGGTACACCAATCTGCACTAACGCTTCAACTAATCTACCTGCTGCTTTTTCTTGTGCAATCTCTTCGAATGGATTGATCTTATCAAAAAATACTTCAACGTCTGCTGCAAGATTTGTATCTGCACCTAAATCAATTAGCTCTGCTCCTAATGAAACCACACCTTCAGGTACTTTTATTATACCTGATGCTACACCTGCTAGTGCTGCACTAAAAGCATTTCTTTCATTACCTAATTCCTCATCACCTAAACCCATGAAGCCTTCTGGATCGAAATCTGTATCGTATGCCATTTAGCCTCCTAGTTTTGTATTAGTTCTTCAAATGAAATATTAGATTGTTCTATGAATGGAATGCCATTTTCATTAACACCAACTTTAGTATAAGTATCTGTCACGTCATCGTAATAAACACCTGGACTAGCATTTTTTTTAAGATTACCTTTTCTATATAATTTAGTAGCTCTTGGTAATTGTATATTTACTTTAGCAGCTCTTAATCTATCATAATCATTTAATTCAAAGTTTGATCTATTCTTAGCGGTAGGCATGTCTTTCATGTCCCCTGATTTAACCATAGTCTCTGCATAACTAAATACTTTTTCTTCTGGTGAATCTGTTTTTAAGAATGGTGTCTTAGCGTAAGTAGAATCAATAAACTCACCCATTTTTTCTTGTACTCTAGCTGCATACTCTTCTGAAGTTTCAGTTTCTAATTTTGGACCTACAGATACTTTAGCTTGAGCTCTTACTTTTTTAAGATCATCAACACCTAATGTGTCAATAGCTTTAGCTCTTAGTGCAATGTTTTCACTTCTTTGTGCTCTTTTGTTTTTAATTAAATCTTGTAATGGTTCTTTAGCTGCACCACCTGCTGTAGTTAATAAACCTTTTAACCCGCCACCACCTGTAGGTGCTTGAGCTAATAAATTAGGTCCAAACTGTAATAAAAAATCTGTTAAAGGATCAGAAGTTTGAGCTTGATCTCCACCCTTAACTAAAGAAATATAATCTGTAATGTCTTCTTCCTTAACCCTGTCTGTGCCAAAAGCATAGTTACTTCTGTCCACAATACCAGTCATGACGCCTGTACCAACGTCACCACCTTTTCTGAACATAGGTCTTCTTAAAGTTTTCATTAACTAAACGCTCTATAAATACCAGCCAGCGTTGCTCCAGTTCCTAATGCTGTTTGAGCTAGACTAGGTGTTGGTGAAATCTGTTGTTGAGTTTGACCTGGGTATCCAGCTATCAAAGAAGTAATACCTGAACCTAATGCTTGTGCTGCCTGTAATGGTTGTTGTAATTGTGCTTGTGCTAATTGTTGATCAGCTGATAATCTTGCTTGGGCTAATGCTTGGTTCTGTGCACCAAGAGTTGATAAAGCTCCAACATCTTGACCTAAGAATCCTTGTTGTGCGCTACCTAAACCTAATTGTTGTTGACCTAACATTTGTTGATTCATGAAAGCTTGTTGTGCTGCTTGTTGCGCTTGGCCAAATCCTTGACCTAATAATTGTGCTTGTAATGCTGCTCGGTTCCTGTCGCTTGAAGCCTGATACTCTGATCTCATCACACCTTCTCTACCACCACCAAGAACACCAGCACCTACCGCTTGAGCGGCAATACCAGGAATTCCTTTTGCTGATTGTACATCAAATTCTTGTAGCGTTGTATCAATTACGTCTTGTTGATATGGAGACATAAATTGTTGGTAAGCTGTTGGACCTGTTAATCCTGCTGCTGTTGTTTGTGCCTGTTGTGCACCTTGTAAAAATGGTTGATAAGCACCAATACCACCTAAGGCTGCTTGTTGCGCTTGTGCTTGTAATGGATCTTGTCCAGCTATAAATTGTTGTCCTAAACTTTTAGAAAGATCTGCAGATTTTAATCCACCAACTGCTGTTGTTAATTCTTGTAAATACGGTTTAGCTGCTGCTTCAATAAATGGAGCCGGCAATATTCTTGTTTCTGTTACCATTATACTACCTTCGATTCTAGTTTTTTCATAGTGTCATACATAATTTGAGCACCTTTATCTACACTACCACCACCTGCTGCTTTTACAGCATCGGCAGTAAATACAAATTCATTATTTGATAACATTGCAGGAATGTCATCTGCTTTTTCTTTTACACCAACTGGTGGGATAAATCCACCTGTTTCTCTAAGATCTAATTCTTTAATACCTTTAGGATTTATATTAATTGGTAAGCCTTCGATACCTGCAGCCATTTTTACTTTGTCTTCTGTACCCATAGCATAACCAATACGTCCACCATCTGCGTATCCACCAGATCCTGAAGTATATTCAGAAGTATCTCTAGCTACATTTTCTGCTATTTGATCTGCTGTGTATCCTAAATTAGAATAATAAGATGTTAAGTATTCTCTTAATGCTCCTACGTCTTGTGTAGCTGCAATTGCGTCTTCCTCACCTGCATCAGCCGCACCTAATAAAGCTGTTAATCCCGATGCTCCAGCAAATACTTTTCCAAAATTTTTTAAATCTGCATTTTTACCTGTAGATTTACTAAAAAATGAAGGCATAGATAAATTACTTAAAGTTGCAGCAATTCCTTGTTGTCCAAATAATCCTGTTGCTGGACCAAACATAGAAGCTCTTCCAAATAAACCTCCTCCAAGAGGACCAGATAATCCTGGTATACCAAAAGCTAAAGCTGCTAATCCAGCTGCCTTACCAAGATCAGATTTAGCAAATTTTTTAACGCCTTTAGTTACACCTTTAACAGCTTTTTTAACGCCTTTTACTAAACTTCCTAATCCGTATAATTGTCTGGGTTCTTGCATTCTTGATATTGCCATAATTTAAATATATTTATACTGTTGAGCAGGCATAGATATCCTGAAAATACTACACTTTATTTGATTTTTGTATCTTCGTCAAGAGGTTTGGCATGCTTTGCAGGTCGTGTACCTTGATATAGATCGTCAAAGAAACGACCACGATATAAGAACTCTCCAACATGAGTAATAGTATCCATTACATATATATGAACTTTACCTCCCATATCACGCCATTTTTGACAGAAACCAAAGTCTTCTCCAAAATAACGTTTAGTCTTAACATCATGCCAAGTATCAAACAAATTAAAAAAATTATTTTTCTTTTCTTCTTTACCATTAATGTAGGTAGGTTGATATATTTCTAGTTCAGGATAGTTGTCAATCATATCTTGAATAACATGTCTTTTAATTAACATGCAGCCAGTAGGTGCGTGGGTCACTTCTATAATACCTTTTTCTGCTATAATATTATATTGATCTTCTACTTTAATTGGGTAAGTAAAACCTGCTCTTGCCATGTCTTCTGCAGATGTAATAGCATCTTCTTTGTTATTAACTCTTCTCCATATTTTATTCCAATCCATCATTTTCATTGGATAAGGACATGCAATAACATCTTTGTCAGCTTTTAACATTGTATCAATAGTAGAAAAACTAAAATCAATATCAGAGTCTATAAATAATAAATGAGTGTAGTTATGTTCGTGATTTAAAAATTCAGCTGCACATAAATTTCTACCTTGTGTAACCAAAGAAGATTTTAATAAAGTAAAACTTACCAATATATTTCTTTGCAAACATTCTTGTTGAAATTTTAAAACAGCTTGTGTGTAATGCATTGTTACATCACTATGACAAGGAGTACAAACCATTACTCTATAAGGAGATTTACCACCTTTACCACCTAAATTAATTTCAACAACTTCATTGTCACCTTCAACCGTATTAGTTTTAATAGTTTGATAAGTATCTTTATTAGTTTCTGTTTTTTTATTTTCATTAAACCATATAGGTTTATTTGGATCTGACATTAATTGCTCCTGTTAAAAACCTTGTCCAAGACGTACCTATCTTATGCCAATTGTAATAAGCATTAACGTAATTAGACTGCGTTTCTATGTGTTTATGTATTGGTTCTTCATGTAATATATTTACTGAAGCTTCTATTGCAGAAGCAAATTTCATGGAAAGTCTTCTTAAATTATTATCAAAAGGAACATACATAGGAAACTCTGCACCTGTTTCAAATAAAGCACCTAAATTAGTTGTAATACAATATAAGCCACCAGCCATAGACTCTAATAAAGATATACAAGAAGTTTCTTCAAAAATACTTGGGTATGCATACATATTATATTTATGCATATTATCTTTAATATAACTGTTAGGTTTATAACCTATATAATTTACATTAGGTAATTGTCTAGCTTGGTCATAAAGTGCTGTATAGTATTTATCATTTTGTTCAAAAAAATTTTTTCCATATACTTCTGTTGACGAATAAACATCTAAAGTAATTAATGGATTTTTAATTAATTGCATAGCACCTAGTAATACAGATAAACCTCTCCAAGGTGTATTTTGATGAATTATTTTAACAGGTTGACCTTTTTCATATGGTTTAGCTTTTTGAATTTTGTCTATACCATTTTTAATTACTAAACATTTTTCTAATGGTAAACCAAATACCATTCTATATTTTTCATAAGTCCAATGAGAGTTGAATACATACCAATCGTATTTATTATGATTAGATTTATCTTCAAACCAAGGAGCTAGATTAGGTTGATCATAAGAATTTTTTTGCCAAAGTATATTTAGTTTAGTAGGATGTAATGGAATTTTTTCAGGTACAGAAGTAGTAATCTGTACTTGATCTAATAATTTTTTATCTACGTATTCTTCTAAATAATCAAACTGTAATTCAGTTCCACCTTTAGGATTTTGGTTTCTTACTATCATTATTCATTACTTTCTGGAATACATCTAAACCTTTGGGTGATACTTGAACTGTAACATCTGTTACAATATCAGGTCCTTCTATTTTCTCTTTAGAAGTTTCACCTGTTTTTGTATTTCTATAAATTGTTATAGTTGTACAATCGATCTTGTGTATGTTATCCGTTTTCATTCTCTCTGTTTATAAGCGCATAACTTATCAGGCCTTGTATTGTATTACTGCCCGTAGCTGCTTGTACAGTTATAGCATCACCTGCTTCTAAATTCAAGCCTTGAGGTGAGGCATTTACTTGAGATTTAGCCGCTACCTCATCTCTAAAAAATTCATATTCAGTGTTTGAATCAGATGAGTCAACAAAATTCATATTTACCAAAACACCTGATGATGCATCATTGTTTGCACAATATACACTTTTAATTATAATTGATCCATCAGTAGGACAAGTAAGCACTGTAACTTTACTTACATCGGCTTGTTTAAAACCTTGATTTTTATATTGGATTGTCATGTTAAGAAATAATTAAATGCGTCTTGTTCGTTTTTTAAATCTTGTTGAAAAGAAAAATTGAGTTGTTGTTTCATTGTATTCAAAGACTCCATAATCTGTCTTTGATTATCAACGTCATAATCTTCTTTTGGTTCAGGTATGTAATTAGTAATTTTGGCCATTACTCCTCACCGTATTCCATATCACCAGCCATAGCTCCAGGTGATGAACTATAATCTCTGCCACCACTTGCAGCTGCTTCCGATGCAGCTTCACGGCTACCGAATCCTCCATAACCTGTTTGACTAGATGCTTTTATACTGTCAATCATACCTCCAGTATCAACATCTCCCATACCAGCTTGTTTCATAAGTGTATCTAAATTTTTCTGACTATAATTTTTACCAGCCGCAGCTCTTCGCATTAAATTAGATATTCGGTTAGTATTTCTTCTGTATGCTCTCATAGGATCTGAATAATATCCACCTAAAGCATTCATTTGATTTAATTGTTCTGGTGTGTATCCATAAACACCCATACCTGCAGGTCTATAGTTTGGAGAGTCTCTAAAGTTTAATAAAGAACCTAAGGCATCAATACCTGCTCTAACAGGTGAAACGTTTTGTAAAAACTCAAATAATTTAGCAATACCTGATTTTTCTTTTTGATCTGGTAAAAATTCTTGCTCACTATCATCTTTTTCATACATAGGTAAATTATCCATATCAAATTTTGGTAAATTAATATTCTTCATGATACCTGTTTGAGAATTTGTAGGAAATATAGTTTGAATAGATTTAGGCTCAAATGATGTTTGATTAGGTATAGTAGAACTAAACTCATTAAAAAGTTTTTCTCCAACGCTAAAAGGTAAATTACTACTTGTGCTCACAGGTACAACTGAAATTGTACCATCAGGATTTGCTACAGTTTGAAAACCAGGAGAGTTAGATACAGTATTTATTTTATCTGGTTCTGCTGCGCCTGCTGAACTAAAAATACTAAATATACCTTTTTCAGGAACTTGCTGTTCTGCTTCATAAACAGCTTGCATTTTGTTATACTCTGGTTGAGAACTTAAAGACAAATTTTCTTGACCAGGTTTGTATCGTTTACTAAATTGCTGGTCATAATACATTTGTCCCATAGGACTTAGTTGACCATATAAATTCTTTGCACTTATTTCAGCCATTATCTTCTTCCATCTGGTTGTGCGTCTAATCTTAGTGTGCCATATCTCCATGACTCACCAACTGCAGTGTTAGCTATTTGTACAGAAACTAATCTGCCTCTAGCTCTTGTATCTACCTTATCAGTTGTAGATGTTATTGTAAAGGGTCCAAGTGGTGAGCTAACAGCTACATCATCTGGATAACTACTTACAAATAAAGTTACTTGAGCATTACCTGTTTGATATTTAAAATCAGGTATAAATCGTTTGACTGACATAAAAAATTCTCCATCACCTCTATAGTCAGCAACTCCTGTTGCCTGACCCAAGGCGCTTCGTCTAGAGGTAATATCCCAATCTCCAGATCTAATAAAAGCATCTATAGAAGTTGTGCCTGAAGTGTTGACTTGATCAGTACCTACTTCATGAGCATAGTATATACTAGCTCCATATAAATTTGTAATTCCTAATATTTGTGAAAATACAGGTGTGTCTGTTTGTACATAATCAGTAGCATAAGGAGCATTAAAAACACCTTGATCTTGATAAGTGCTTCTATCTAATGATGAAGTCGTCCAAACATTTTCTTGATAATTATAAGTCACACATCTATCAATCTGTAAAGATCCTGCTTTAGGATAAAACCAATTTATTTCTGTATATAAAGAATTAGGTGAAGAATAAACAATATCATTTGAAGATAAATTAATTCCTAAATTATCTCCATCTGTGTTAAATACAAAATCTTCTACAAGTGATGGTAATGATTTAACTGTACCATCGTATACAAAAAACCCACCCTCTGCTGACATCCACCATACAGCACCATTTGCATAAGACATTGCGTGTTGACCTACACATCCACAATTAGTACCAACTTGTCTAACAGAAAAAATAAAAGGTGGACCCACAAATTGAATTACATAAGCTGCAAGATCAGTCGTTACAAAAATATAATCTTTACCTTGTATAGCACCTCTAATCTCATTACCGGTATCTAATCTAAAAGTACCTGCTGTGTTAGTTGCTGTTGGTGCATAAGTATTTAAATCTTCTTGGTTAGAAAATCTAACAAACATAGGATCTTGTGTTGTTGAATCACCAATGGTTGTTTCTGTACCTAAATGAAATAAATGTCGATCTCTGTCTGATACAACCGAAATTCTTGTAGCTGTTGGATTGTTCGTAGTATTAAAATTAGTTGTTGATTGTGAGGCTCTAATTGTTCTAGCATTTGTAGCACCTGCATCCCATGTAAAAGTTTTACCATTAAAAACAGTTGCAACCAATACTTCACCAAAATTATCAAGACTCCAGTTTCCTGCATCCAGAGTCACATTACTTGTAGCTCTTTCAGTGCCCCATGTACTATCTGACCATAAATAAGTTCCCCATCCATACCCGAAAGTTTGTGATACAGGTCCTACTTCAACATAAGGATTAACTGTGGCTGCTCCTGCTGCAGTCATACCTGAACCACCTTCAGCTCTAGAAGCTTGAATAGTAAAACTATTTGTAGCCACTGTTAAAATCTCATAAGCTTGTTGTAAAATAGCTGGAGTAAAATCAGAATCTCCTGTAACAGTCACACCAGATAAAGTTATATATCTTCCCACTGCTAAGTTGTGTGAAGTTTTATTAACAGTTACAGTGGCAGAGCCATTAACAGTTGTTAAAGTACAGCCGGTAATAGCTGTGTCCAAAGGAGTAATGTCAAAAAATGCATCTCCATAATATAGAAATAAACCTTGAGAAGTACCTATAGCTACGTATCTCTCTCCAACAAAAGAGGTAAAAGAGTGTTGTCTTCTAGCTACTCCAGGCAATGTTTCATTAGTACTTTGTGCCCAACCACCTATTTTTTCAGGTAGTCCATATCTAAATCTTACAAAATCTCCATCAGTCCACTGACCTTCGGCACCAGATTCCGTATCTTGTTTGTTAAACCCAGGTTTAAAATTTAATTTTTGTAGCATGATACCTCATTATATAGGCTTTTTACTTTTTTGACAGTAATATATTCCACTCTAGTTTATCTAGCAAATCCTGTAAATAGACTTTTTGTAGTTTTTTTTCTTTTAAATAAAGGTGAAGTTCTTCTATATCAATTATAATCCAATACTTTTGATCTTCAAATACCATTTTATCAGCGTTGCTTAAGATATTTCCTTTTTTAGCTTTTTCATTATTAGGCATATTAATCATGCCTCCTACGTCAAATTTAAAATTTTGATTTGATTTATTTTTTAATCTTCCCTTAACATGCCATGATGTTGGTTTGTCAGGATAACTAATATCTTCTAAACATTCCTTAGAAAACTTTTCAACTTTACTTAAAGACATACCATCCAGTGATAATATATTTGTCTTCTTTCACTGCTTTTATACCTCTATGTGTGAAGGTCCATTCACTTGGCCATATAACTGTCAAACCTTTTTCAGGCTTTACTTTTAATTTTTGATAATACCACTCTGTCTCTCCACCTTTTTTAACATCATTTAAATATGTCATAAAAACTAAATGCCTAGCACTTACTTTTATATCTGCTTTCTCACAATGCCAACCAAAATAAGCTTGTGATGGTTTATATTTTTGAATATTAAAACAAGGATTTAATCCAAAAAATCCATATTTATCACAAAACTTGTATTTCTTTTTATACATTTCAAGGCATTTACCTAATTCTTTAAAGTAAGAATTTAGAATTTTATATTGTGCAACATCATTTATACCTAAACTAAGGTCTGTACTATCTTTCTTTGTTTTATCTATTATCTGATCACCTTGAACTCCTACTATTTTATTATTAGATTCATCAAAAAAATTTATTAAATCATTACAGATTGAAGAATTAGACATATAATAACCTTCAATAAAATTATTGTTTTTATTTAACTTGTGTTGTTTCATCGTTTAAAAAAAACAGGCACACCTAGTATAGGTCTTCTATCTAAATAGTTTTCTTTAGCTATTTTAGAATTTGCTTTATTATAATGTAGAAATACTTGACCACAGTTCTTACCTTTAAATTCTTCACGCCAATGTTCTAAGTCACAACCTGAATAGATTAACATGTCTCCAGGTTCTAAATCAATTTTAATACCAGCTCTTTTAGTATTTCCAGTTGGATCAAGATATATTGGCCAAGACTCGCCACCTAGATTTAATGTAGTGGATATTTCGCATGAATATCTATCTTTGTGTCTAGCTAAAATATCTCCATGTTTATAGATTCTTGCATAAGAATAAGTTTCGGATAATTTTATACCAGTATGTTTTTCCATAATAGGCTTTACTTCTTCTAATAAAGTTTCCATTGCAATGTCACTATAATGGGAATAAGTATTTGGTACTTGTTCATCATGCCATATTCCAAAGTATTCTGTAAAAGGTGAAATATATTTTTTATCAAATAAAAATTTTGCAACCTTTCTTTTATTTAAAAAATATTTATATATAAAATCTGCTAGTTCAGCAGATATTACTTTTTTTATTACTGTATATTTATTTTGTTTAAATGACATTTGTCTCCTTTATTTAAATGGGTACCCTAAATTCCAGATAACCAAACTATTTCTTTCACCACTTTTTACAGGACATACTCTATGCCACACAAAAGAAGGAAAAACAACTAAAGATCCTTTAGGTAATATTTCTTTGCATTTACGTATATTAGCTTTTTTATTAGGCATATTGTTTCTAAAATCAAATTCTAATTCTCCACCCTTATAATCTTTTGGATCAGATAAAGATACTGTTACTGATAGTTTTCTAATTTTACCGTGAGAAGGAGTATTAGGTGCATCATAGGGTTTATCCCAACTATCACAATGCCAATCATAATATTGACCTTTTTTATATTTTGTAAACTGACATTCTTCAGAAAAATCCCAATCAAAATTCCAACCGGAATCTCTATTGGCAGCATTTATATAAGGTTGAATTTCTCTATAAATCCAATTATCATTCATCCAAACAACATTAGAATTTCTTGTTTTTTTTAAATCTTTCATTTGTTTTTTATTTAATTTTGTATCAGTGCTATAGTTACCTGTAACTGCTAGCGTATCTTTAATTTGATGACCATAACGAACAATGTCATCACAAATACGTTCTGGAATTGCTGACTTAAAATAATGATAATAATTAAATAACTGCATATAACTTTCGATTTGCAGAATACTTTATATTAAATTAAAAGTAAATAGATGTTGTTAGGATATCCAGGTTGTTCCGTTCCATTTATAAATGGTAGGATTTTCTGAAGTATCATTTGATTTAGTAGTTTCCCAACCTGTACTGTTATCAGCTTGATAAGCAGTTTCATTCCAATATATATAATATGTAATGTCACCTTCTTCTGTGACTGTTGGATAAGTTATTGGTGCTTGCCAATCATTGTTGCCATCTAAGGACCATGATGAAAAAGGTTGAGGTTTAATAAATACATTTTGTGTTGGATTATAAGTAAAACCTCTAGAAGCGTATTGTTTTCTAAAATTATTGTTGAAAGAAGTCTGTACCCACTTTACACCTGTTTCTGAAAAAGGAACTATTGTTTCACAAAAAGAAGCTGCTGTTTGTGATTGATCTCCACCATTAGCATTTACATCAGCATCGTCAAATACTAATACTCTTAATACTATATTGTTTTCATCTAATTCTGCAAAATGTGCCATAATATTAACTTAATGTTAGTGTCCCTGTTGTATTAAATGTTGCTACTTTACTGCTTCCATCTGTGGCAACTGTATTACTTCCTGGAGAAACAGATACTCCTGCTGAATCAGGCACACGTACTATTACGATACCAGGACCACCTGCGCTACCACCGGAATTCCAATTTCCGCCACCACCGCCGCCACTATTAGTTGATCCAGCGTTACCACCTGATCCTACGTTATTTGCTCCATTTCCTCCGCCGCCGGATCCTCCGTTACCGCCACTTGACCAACCGGTTCCGCCACCGCCGCCAGATTTTGTGATAGAAGATCCTGTAATAGAACTTGAAGAACCACTTCCACCAGGTCCGCCATTAGCACCTCCACCACTTCCACTCATATTTGATCCGGAACCACCGGCTCCGCCACCACCGCCTCCGGCTAATCTTGCTCCATATCCACCACCGTTTCCTTGAGGAGGACTTACAGGTGGAGTGTTTCCTGCTCCACCAGGGTTTTGTGATCCAGGACCGCTAGGCATTCCGCCTCCGCCTCCAGATCCACCAGATCGTCCGTTATTACTTGCATTGGCTCCTCCGCCACCTCCACCACCTGTGGATGTAAATGAATTAAAAGTTGAATCATCTCCGTCGCTTCCATTAGAAGCTGATGTTCCACCTGTTCCGCTACCGCCACCACCAACAGTGATAGGGTAAGAACCTGCAGATAAAGAAAAAGCAGAAACTCCAGGAATGCCAAAAGAAGTTCTAAAACCGCCGCCTCCTCCGCCGCCCATTCCTCCAGCGCCGCCACCTCCAGCTACAATTAAGTAGTCTGTAGAAATAACTGCTGCAGCTGCTCTGAACTGACCTATTGAAATTTGTCCTGAACTTGGAATAGGACCGTTAGGTGCAGGTGTACCGGAACTAACTAAAGGTCCACCTAAATAATATTCTGATATTGCAATTGGATTAGTACCACCAAAAGTAGTTTGAATGTCTGATAATCCAACATTAGTAGAAGGGACTGCCATGGATTAATTCCCCTTGTGTGATAAACTATCTACCTTGTCTTGTAATTGTTTGACTGCTTCAATCAATAGACAAGTTAGTCTGTCATATTTAACTGCTTTAATACCATCGGGTCTTTGAGCAACAGCTTCAGGTAAAACTTTTTCTACTTCTTGAGCTATAACTCCGACATCTTTTTTTCTAACAAAGTATCCATCTTCTCCGCCTCTTTTATCGATGTATTCTTTTTTCCAATCAAATAAAACTCCATTTAATTTTTTTAAAGCATCTAATGGATTAGGTATGTTTGTAATATTTTCTTTAAGAGCTACATCAGAAGAGTAAAAAGCTGTTACATCATTAGTTGCTCTTATCTCACCAGTAGTTCCAGATGCTGCAGTTCCTACTCCAAAAGAGTCGAATTGAACATCACTAGTTGTTGTTAATCCTAAAGTCGTTCTTTGAGCTGCTGCGTCTGCATCATCTAACAATGCTTTACCAGCAGCCGTTAAATCATAAACTCCAGCAGTGCCGGATCCTGTAAATTGTATACCTTTATCCGCTGCTGATGTTAAACCAGCTATTGCTGCAAGGTTTGCATTATAAGCTTGAATATCAGTTCCTACAGTTAAACCTGCTAAATCATTATTAACTTCAACAATATTAGTTCCATCTGAATAAAGAATAGCTTTATTTTTTTCTGTTCCACTAAAAGTGAATCCTGTTCCAGAAGAAGTTTTAACAGTTACGTTATGTGCACCTGTAGTTGCGTTTTCTATAATGTAAGTTTTTTCTATTCCATCTGGAACAACTACGTTTACCGCACCTGCAATTGTACCAGTTAATTTTAATACTTGATTTTTACCGTTTGATACGGCTCCATTAGAAAAAGTTAAAGTAACTCCTGATGTAATAGCAACTGCTTGATAACCACCAATTGCTTGTTCAAGAATTAATAAATTTGTGTTTGTAATTTGTCCCCAAGTTCCTGAATTTTCTCCAGTTGCTTGGACTGTAAGTTTTAAACTTGCAGATGTTGAATTTGCCATATTAAAGTCCTTATATCGTTTATTTTATAAAAATAAAGAGTTACTGTCAAACTCTTTATGCAACGACCTCCTGCCATCCTGGAGGATCTATTGGAGCAGAACCTGTGTTTATTTCGTTCCAGATTAAAGCACTAGCACTGTTTAAAGTAATAGTCAACCCAAAACCAGTTGTATCTACTGTAACATCACTAAATGCAGTTTCATCTCCTAAAGCTGCTGTTAATGCAAGCCCTGTAACGTCAACTTCCTGAACTAAATTAACTGTTACACTTCCTAAACCAGCAGTTAATGGTAAACCTGTAGGTACAGGTAAAACATCACCTTGGAATCCTAGAGTACCTAAAGAGGCAATCATAAAATTACCTGTGATCATTGCATCCGGTGCAGGGTCAACATTACCTAAAGTTAATTGAGCTACATTTAAAGTGTTAGCGGTTACGCTTACATCAATAATAATTCCTCCGGTTACAGAACCTAAATTTGCACTCATTCCAATACCTGTTGGTATTGCAGTTGCATTGATACCTTCTATGCCCCAAGAATTTATTCCCCATCCAAGTCTGCCCCAACCTGCTAAATTAAAGGCATCAACAGTACCAAGTCCCATAGACATTTGAATACCTGTTAACATTGCATCAGGACCAGCGTCTGCTGTTCCTAAAGCTGCTGTCATAGGTATACCTGATGGAGTGACTAAAGCTAAACCAAAAGCTGTTAAACTTCCAGTATTAGATGAAAGAGGAAAACCTGTTGCAGTAATACTAACATCAATGCCAACACTTTCATTTCCTAAAGAAGCAGTTAAAGCCTGACCAGTTACTGTAAAAGTAGGACCAACTTGATCTCCCCATTGATTATCTCCCCATGTGCTTACACTCCACGTTTTACCTGTAGCAACATCCATAAGTCCACCCATTCCTATTCCATGGACATAACATAAATAATAAAAATCAGGGGTTGTTACATCTACTTCGATGTATCTAGTAGTAGCAGCGTTGAAATTTGTGGTGTTAACGTAATTAGAATATGTGGTTGCTCCATCTAAGTAATAGGTAACACCAGAAGTTAGATAACCAGATGAATTTGTTGTTGATGAAAATATTAATGGATGATTATCATTAGACGCATCACTCTGTTCAAAACGTAAAGTAGATGAAATAGGCCATATGATATTACCTGGTCCAGTCGAACTACGTGTTCCATCTACATAGTAAACGTTACCCGTACCTCCACCATACAAGTTACCACTTGCAACAGTGACCGTATAAGTTTTATCCGCCATAGGAGCTTCCTCCTATTAGCCCGATATTCTTAGTATCGCTGCTGTTGATGTTGGTGCTGGAAACTGAACTGTAAACGTACCTGAAGTAGCTGTTTTGTCTCCTCCAAAATCTAAAACACAAACTGCAGAATTAGTTGTAGCAGATGATGTGTTATAAATTAAAGCTCCTCTTGCTGTCAAAGTAACGTTTACAAATGACAAGTCAGCAAAATCTGCTCTTGCAACGCCAGCTGTTAAAGAAGTTGGGTTGTTGACAAGTGCACCACCGCCAGATGAATAGTTTGATGATGTTACTTCATTACCAGTTGTAAATGAAGTTGTTGCTGAGTTAAGAGTAGCTGAAGAAGTATAAAGAGCTAACTTATATTTATCACCACCAGTTTGTTTAAAATTAGAGTCACCCTCTAGTAGTAATTTTTTAAAGTTGTTTGCAATTGCTTGTGTTATAGCCATAATTTATTCTCCTATTTACCTATACGAGGAACACCACTTTGATATTCGTCTCGTCTTCTTCTTCCCATTTGTTCAATAGAGAAGCCTTCAACCACTTGTTTATACTTTTGTTCGTATAATTGCAAGAGGTCTTGTGGCCCTTTCAAAAAACCATAAGCCTCAACAAGGCATGCATATAGAAGTCCATTGGGAAAATTTGTACTTATATATGTTGTGGGAACTGTACTAGATAATCCAGGATCTTTCAAGATATAATTTAACTGAATTGTATAAGTTTGATCCGGTGTAGGAGCTACGATAATTCTATTTTTGTCCCACCAACTATAATATTTTGGTACTCCAGTCACAGCAGTTGGATTAAATTCAGACATAAAACTAGTATCTCTCCATTGTAAAAATTCTCTTTCTTGATTAGTATTTCCATCAGCTAACTCAGAGTCTACAATCTGAGCAGATCTAATTATTAGTGCATCTGTAGGAGAATCTATAAATCTAGTAGAGGCTATTAAATTAGCTGAGGCGTAACGTCTATTGTTATCGGAATCTACATCTCTAAATATTCTAAATTCAGCATCTTCAATAATACCATTTAAAATAGTATCAGATAAAACGGTGGATCCAACTTCTGTATAATCTCTAATCTTTTGTAATAATTCTGTGTATGTCATAATTAACCCCTATCATTTATTGGTCCAATTGTACATTGAAAACCACCTCCGTTACCATTTGCTAGTGCAGCACTAGCTAATTCAAAATTAAAACCTGTTTGAGTAGTTGTTGTAGTAGGCATCCCAGCAGTATTTTGAGTTCTAGTTGTAAGAGCTGTAATTTTAAATGCTCCAAATACTTTAGCTCCACTCGAATGAGAACTTGCAATAGTTTTTTTAGGAGCTACTCCTCGATACTGAGCGCTTGTTCCTCTAACACATCCTGTTAAATTAATTCCTGAGATTGCTGTATATTCAATAACTTCATTTTCAAATTGTCCATTACTATTTATTTTTTCAATAACAATAAATCCACTCGGAGGCATATCACTAGTATAGTCTAAAGTAATTGTAGTGTCAGTGCTGGTAATATCTCCTTGTAAAACCATTCCTGATACTTGTAATGTATCTTGAGCAACACCACCTATAACTAAGTCTTTAATCTCTCTAAATCTTACAATATCATTTACTTGCATCGCACCATTTTCAAAAGCTACAGCAACTGTTGTGCTAGCTGATGTCATTGTAAAAGGATTATTAGGTAAAAAATCTTCTGTTGGAAATTCTGTTCTTGCGGGTCTAGCTTTTTGTAAACCTTGTGGATCAGCAACAAATGGTCTTGGTTCTAACTGTGGTTGCTTACGTTCAAACTCTGAGTAATGAACAAACGCTCCATTCCATTCTGTTACCATTTCTCTCCACGGAAAAGCTAATCCGCTTCGATCAGAGATTGCTAAAGCGTGTTTCCCTTTTGCAAACTTTGCCATTAGATCTCCGGATAATAAGTTTTAGGTGATATATAAACACTAGCAGATGAACCATCTTCAGCTAATGCTCTTGCTAATTCATCTTCGTAAAGTAATTTCATTTCTTGTGTTCTTTGAGGAGCTTTCTTTTGTGATACATAGTAAGCTAAACCTGCACACATACAAGGTACAAATCTATTAACTACATCTGCTTCGTTAGTATATTTACCTGCATCTTGTAATCTTTGTAAATAATAGAAAAACATAAAGTCACCAACTTGATCTGAACCTGGAGTTAAATATAAAGTTACTGACACTCTATCTATAAATCTTTGTACCCAATATTGAGAAGGTTGACCTGTAGAAGTTTTATTTGAAAAAGCTGAATACTGTGATCTATTTACTTTTGATAAAGGTGAATCCACGTTTGCAGAAGTTCTGTAACTAGATTCCAAAAGATCTGAAGCCATATTTACAAAGTTATTTACGGAATCATTTTGTGCATGAGACGCAGCTGTTGTATCATCAATTCCTCTATCTGTAACCGCTGATAAAATTAAATTGTTTCCTGAAATAGAACTATACTGCATGATTTCATCATTTATTTTTATTTTACCTGAAGCAGGCATCTGGGCCACAGAAGCAACTGGAATAGTTGTAACTGTAGCATTTATTGCAGAAGTTAAAGTAGTTGTAATTCCATCAGAAGCACCATCGCTTGGTGCTCTAAAAATTACATATTCATTTTGACCACTAACTAAACTGAAAGCATGTTCTCTAACTTGCCAAAAATGGATACCTCTATTGTCCCATTCTTGAAGCATTATGTTTAATGATCTTCTAGCAGAACGTAAGTCATTACCTGAGTAATCAAAAAAACCTAGTCTTTCAAAAGACTCAGTTATAATATCATCGATCGAGAATGTCTTCTCGAATGTAGTTGTGCCTGAAAAAGCCACGTTTCCTCCTAGTTATAAAATACAGAACAAACTAATACGTGCTCAGTAACAAAAGCTACACATAGATCTGTTTCAAACAAAATAGGTCCAGGAAAATTAATTACAATTGGGCTACCTGCAGATGCAGTTCCACTTGTTTTGTATTTAAATTTTACCGTTCCAGAAGCTCCACCATCTTTTAAATGAAAGTCTCCTGCAACAGCAGTTGTATTAAGTACAACACCCATAGCTCTTGTTCTTCCGCTTTTTACAATTTTGTTTTCTGTAGTGACATTAGTATTAAATATATCACCACTTGTTCCAAATGTTTGCATATTTTTCTCCTTAAAATTAATATGTGGGCCCGAAGGCCCACACTGAATTAATTATTAGATGTTTCCTCTAAGCTCTGATGCATTTCTATTGTTTACACAATACCAATAATCAAAGTCAGTTGACTTAGTTCCAGTAGCGTCTCCTGAAACTGAAGCTAAGAAACCTTGAAGCTCGTCAGTTGGAATATTTGCTGTATGTGTTCCTGCGAACATTCTATTTACATAAAAATCCACTTGACTAGTTCCGTGTGCTTTGAAACCAACTGTTATATACGTAGCGTCAGTTAAAGTACCAGCACCTGTAGTATAATTAGTTGTAGTTGTTCCAGCCGCATCATCTGTAACAAACTGAATGTTTCCGATTCCATCAGCTGATTCAATAGAAATTCTATTACCAGTTGACCAACCTTCTGATCCAGTTATACCTGTTACTACAAGACCTGCACCAAAGTTAGTTTGATCTACGTCTGCTGATTTAAATCTTGATTCAAACCAAATAGTTGAACCTGGATTAGTTGTAGCTCCTGTAGAATCAACAACTTTCGCTGCTGGTTGCCATGAAGTGCTTCCTGTTACAACACATGCTCCATTGTTATCAGTAGTAGCCGCAGAAGCAATTGTAAGGTTACCATTTAAGTCAACCGTACTTGTTACTGCTGATGCTCCTCCATCTGCAAGAGATGTATTCCAAGGTGGCTGTGCTAAAGATGCTCCAATAAAGTCATCATTAAATACAACGTAGTTTGGGTTATGGTCTACAGGTAAATCCTTAAACCATTTTGTGTTGTTAGATAATCCCGCAAACATTACCGGATTTCTAAAGTGTGTTCCTGCCATATTATTATCCTCCTAGTTTTCCGAACATAGTCTCTAGGCCGTCCACTATACGGGTCTATGTTCTATTTTAATTGTATAGTAATTTTTTTATATACTAGTTTTTAGTAGAGTGCAAGAGAGCCTGTAGTGTGGAGTGGATTTTTCCAACGATGTAGCTTTTTGTTTAAGTAGCTACGGAAACTTGCGGAGCGGCACCATCAACTTTGTTTCGCAGATGCTCTCTTTGAGCTTCTGCCATTTTGATGTGGCTTAAGACATCTCGAACTTTTCGATCTATCTTGACCATATTAAGAGTATATCTACCCTCTTTAAGATGCTCTTGCTCCCACTGTAAGTCCAGACCCCTCTTTTGCTTGTAAAGGTCGTTTAAGTGTTGCATCATTTGTTCCATCGATAACCTCCTCATAGGTTATTCTGTTTATCTTGTTATCATAAGATATTCCAAGATATTCCCAAACTATACTTTTTTCTCCCAACTTGTCAAGTATAGCTTGTTCTAGTGAGGCTGGGTTGTCATTAGCTATAACATTAAATTTAGCGTGATGATCATACGCCCAGATATTTACCAGAAATTTTACCATTATTCTTTCTTTCATACAATTGTGGCGAGACTATGTCCCGCCACAAAATTCTTACGATTAACTTGCTCCTGAAGATCCGAAGATACCTCTATAGTCAGATACACCGAATCTGTATCTTTCTCTAGCTTTGTATCTTACGTTTCCAGTATCAAAGTCACCTTCCATTGCTGTTCTAATAGGTGTTCTTTCAAAATACTTCATTCCGTTAGGAACATCAGTAATGAAGAAGTACGCATTAGGATCAGTTAAGAAATTGTTCACTCTGTAACCTTGAGGAACCATTCCCATAGAAACGATTGCATTGATATCATTGTCAGCAGTGCCAGTTCTACCTTGAGACTTCATAAGTCTTTCAGCTTGGAATTGAAGCTCAGAAGGAACGATCATTTTCATTCCTCTAGCAGCAATTTTTAGACCTCTTTCGTCAGTCATTCCAGCGATGTCAATTAAAGACTGCTCCAATGAAGTTTCGTTAAGGTCTGCCTGTGTAGCCAAAGTATTTGACACAGTTCCAGCGATCGTTGGGTGAGTAGTTGCAAACAAGTTGCTTCCATCTCCAGAAGTGAAACCACCTCCGAAACCATTGATCAAAGGATTAACCGCTTTGATTTGTTTAGTGTTCGCCATAGATCTAGCTAACGCTTTTGTATATCTAGACGCAAGTCTATCATACAGGTTGTCCTCAATCGCTTCTTCAGTGATTGCGAACGCTAGCGCAACAGTTTCCATAGTGTATCTAGCTGTGTAAGTCTCTTGAGCATTGTCAAAAGTTACGCCAGAACCTTCAGGTTTAACTGCAGCATTAGCAAAACCAGATAACATAACTTCTTCTTCAAACGCTCTGTCTGAAGTTTCTGTTGTGTAGATCTCAGCATGCTGATTCTCATAACGTTTATATTCCAGTCCGAATAGTGCATTCAGGCCTGGTTCTAGTTCTTTAACTAGTTGTCCTCGTGATATAGCCATTATTGTTCTCCTATTCTAACTATTACGTGCCGCTTACTGCAGCGTTGTATTGATGTTCGTTAATCATCACAACCCAATTCAAATAACCAGAGCCAATTTCATTATTGTCAATGTTAGTTGATGGACCTATGATTTTTAACTGACCACTTGTTGTTGATAGCGTACTGTCATCTAACATTGAGTTAGACACAAAGTTTGCTGCAACACCAGCTGAAACAACGATATCCGCATTCATGAATACATCAGTCTGCGCTGAAGCAGTTGATATATCAGTTTGGATTTCGAATCTTTCATACGGGTCGTCACTTACGAATGCTACTATATCATCTGATGCAACTTGAGCATAGTGATTAGCAAACGTAGGTTTACTTGTATTTGGGTCTGTATAGAAAACACCATTAAGTGATCCAAGTAATCTTTCCCCAGCTGCTGCTTGTGCAATAGTTCCAGTGTTAACTGGCTTCACAGCATCTTGAAAATAGATAGTAGTCGCATAGTTATTTGCGATACTATATTCACTTAAACCTTGGTTGTCTCTATTTTGACCAACTTTTCCGATCGCTCTTAGACCGAAAGGTTCGTTTTTATTTGCCATAGAGGCCTCCTTATAATGTACCTGCTCTTACGAGCCTCCAGTACGGTTTAATTGAACTTTAATGGTAAAAAAATTTTTTTAAGATTTCTTTGAGCCACCAAAAGTTACACGAGTCTGTCTATCAATATCGATAGGCATACTTGGGTGCTCTTCCTTCATGAGATCGTTATCCATAGCTTTGACCTTCTCATTATGCTGATTAGCATAATATTCTTGTCTCTGCTTAACTAACTCTTCAGGTATCCTAGCGAGCAGTAGGCCGCCAACTCCGATCACTCCTGAGTATTTCCCGTCTTCAATGACTGGAAATTGTGAATCTGGGTATTCATCAGCACGAACTAATTCGTAACCTTCTCTTAACGTAGCAGATACATTTTTTGTATCTTGGAATCCCATTGATTCAGCTCTAATCCATCTGTGTTTAAAACCTGATGGAGCAGGTGGTGCATCTAAAGGTGATGGTGGAGTCCAAACTTTTTTATGAGCTGTTTTTTCTCTTGTTTGACTCGCACGTGAGGTCTTCTTGTCTATTTTATTTTCCATATGCTTATCCCTCCTTCGTGATATTTAATTGTTTCGCATACTCTTCGAGTGGCACACCGAGTTTTTTGGCGATTGTAACCTGTGATGGTGTGAGCCTCACAGTTTTGCGACCAGATTTAGTACTTCGCTTCGCCGAAGCTACTTGTTGTACCGGAGCAGGTCGTGTTTCTTCTCCCGTTGTATTTGTTTTACCAAATTTGTGGGGAAATTCAAGTCTTATTCTTTTATCTATTTCAGAATAATACTCATCGCTTTGTGGATCAAAACCTTCTATTTCAGTTAGTTTTTTATGAAGATCAAAAGCTGTGTAAGTCATAGCTGAATCTTGACCAAACCATGTGTTTTTTTCACTCCATGCTTCAGCTTTGGGATCAGGTGTTCCTTGTGCTGCTTGTTGTCTTCTTAAATTAACTTCAGGTTTTTTCTCTTCTTTTTGTTTTTCATAAGCTTCTTGAGCTGCTTTTGTTTCAGTCAATTTAGCTTTTTTATATCCTAACTCAGATATAGCTGCCATTGCATCTGCTTCAGCTCCTAGATCTTGTGCTTCTCTAGCTGCTGCAAGTTTTGCCTTAGCTGCTTCAATACCTGATTCGATACTTTGTTCAGTGACAGAAAGAAAGTTAGGCTCTATTTTTTTAAGTTTATCTTCTGCTTCTTTTTTGTCTTTGATGACACGTTCAGCATAAGTTAAAGCTTCGTCTTTTTGACGTTCAGCTTCTCTCCACTTTTTAGTTAGCTTCGCTATTCTTTTTTGTACACTATCACTGTACTGTTCTAATTCTTCTTTATTATCTTTCTGATCTTCAAGTTTTATTTCTCTTTCGTTTTCGTGAGTCTTATCCTCTGGTACTGTTTCATCTACAACAGGTCTTACACTCGGATCTTCTTTTACTTCCGGTTGTTCGATTTCTGCTTGATCTTTTTCTTCAGGTACATCGACGTCCATTGCTGGACCAGAGGTATCAATGTCAACTGTTTTTTTCACTTCTTCAGTGTCTGGCATAGTATTCTCCTTCTATGTTTAGTATTGATGAAGTATATCTTCAGGGTTTTCGATTGTAGCTAATACTTCATCGTCATTTAGCAATCTAACTTCACCCCCGTCAATTTGTATACGGCTCCCTGCATATCTTGCAAAGACCACCCAATCACCCTTCTTGCACCAAGGGCCTTCTGGAAATTTTTCTTTGTCATAACAATGAGGTCCCATTGCTAGAACCAAACCACATTGAGATGCAACTTGTTGTTTCTCTAAAGTATCTTGTCCTAAAATTAAACCACCTTTAGTTTTTTCTGCCATCTTGAATGGTAGAAGCAACATTCTCCAACCAGTGGGTTGAGGTAATTTATCTGATTCTTTAGATTTTAATCTATCGTAAGTTTTTTGTTCTTTATCTTCAATCTCTTTATTTTCTTTTTCGTACTTGTCCGCCAAAGCGTATTTAATTTTTGGGTTCTCCGAATTTGATAACTGTTCCTTTTTCATTTTGCTCCTTCTTATTTAGCAGGTTAGAGATATCCTGTGATATTTTATAATAGGCATGTGCCTGTCCCATCATATACTTGTATTTTTCCATATTGTCAACACTACCAGCAATCATAGCATCACCAATTTGTTGATAAGCTTCTTTCAGTTCTCTCTGTATTTTAGTTATTAGTGTTAGTTCGTCCATCTTTCTTTTTTCCTTTCTTTTTTTTATTTTCAAATATTCTGTCTATAGGTGCAATTAAATTATCTAAAAAAATACAAAATCTTATGATATATTTATCTAACATTTCCATCTTCTTCTAGCTTGTCTTAATCTTGAGTTAGGATCTTTGGCTGCTTTTGGAAATTTTTTCATTTGCCCTGCTGATCTTGCACAATACGATTTACGTCTATTAGCATCTTTAGACCCTTTTTTAACTTTACCAGTCACAGCTGTTTTTAATTTTGATCCTGGATTAGCTCTTCTATAAGCAGCAACACCAGCTTTAGTCATACCTGCACCTTTTTTAGTAGGTCTAAAATTTTTTTTATTTCTAGCAGGCATATTATCTTGTTTTCGCATTTCTTATAGCCTCCTTACCTCTTTTAAAAATTGCAGCGACTTGTGATTTACCCATAACTTTAGCACGCTGTTCACCAACAGTTAGGATTTGAATTTTTCTAGCAAAAGGTTTGTTAATCTTTTTAACTTTAGCAACAGTCTTTCTTGCATCAGTTGGTGTTGCAAATTTTATACCAACTGTATCTTTAGGATTTTCATCTGTGTATAATCTTCTACCAGATCCTTTTGGTTTTTTACCTGTTCCTTTTTTTGGATCTGCCATACTATTTCTTCTTTTTTGCAAAGGTTGCAACGTTAGTCGGCTTGCCCCCTGGATTCCCCGCAGCTCGTTTTCGTTTGACAGCACTCGCCTTTTGCGACTTTGTCATCCGTGTGGCTTTCGCAAGTGGAACGCATTTTGGATATTTTCTCTTTGAGCCTTTTGACCTCCCGCATGGTTGATACTTTCCATTCTTCTTCGGAGCCCCAATGTCGACCCATTTTTGTGCTACCCATTCTCGTAATCCTCCCTTTGAATAATATGAACGCATTAGACGTCAACCATCATCGTTAAATCTTCATCAACGATTAGACCTCCGTTAGCAGCTTTTTTTCTTTTTCCTTTTTTACCACCAGGTGTAACTTTACCTGAACAAACTGCTGATGCATACATGTTAGCGTACGCCGAAGGGTAAACTTTAAATTTACGCTTCGCTGCCGCTTTTCCTCTTGGACATAATTTAGCCATTAGATTAATCCTTTGTAATATTTTTTATAACTAGGGTTACCAACTTCTACTCCACCAAGATCTCCAGAAATATAACTTCCGTTATAATCTCTTTGAGCTTGTCTAATCATAGAATTAGTTCCGTCAGAAAAATATTTTCTACCTTCTAAAGCAGCTACACGCGCAGGTTTCTTAACCTGTTTCTTTTTTTTCTTGCCTTGCATAGAGGCAATAAGTTTTTGTATAGCTTTTTTAGATCTTGCCATTACTTATTTATTTTTCCAGATTTTTTAGCTTTAGAACCAAACTTACCGTAAGACTCATCTCTTGATGCTTTCAATTGCTTTGGAGTTCTTTTCTTTTTAATTCTCATTGCAATAGATTCATCTTTTCTATCTTTGTAACCTTGTTTCATTTTCTTTTTCTTCACAGAACCACCTTTTTTATACATAGCTCCACCTTTCATACCCATGTCATCTTTGTAGTAACCAGATTCCATGTCTTTTCTAGCAGTAGACATTTTTCCACCACCCATTGCGCCCGCACGTCCGCCTTTGTTAAATCTGAATCTTGCAGGTCTTACATTATTTTGTCTCATTATTTTTTTCCTCCGTTTTTAAAGATTTGTGTTCCCTTTATTCCAAAAATACTTCCCACGACGAGGATCCAAAGGGTACTGAACCAAGTCGGGAGTGCCGCGAAATGCTCGAAGAAAGTTTTCACTTTATCGAGTGCGCCCGGATCGTCTGAGAAGACTCCCCAAGCGAGCACAATTATGGGCGCCGACAAAATCACGAGAACGAATTCGTCCTTGTAATCGTTTTGACGTGCCTCTAACAACTTGCCTTGGTAAGCTTCCTCACCTCGAGCCTGTCGTTCTGCGTGCAACAGTTGAGCATCAGACATCGCGACCTTTGCCCTTTGCTTATTTGCATAAATCTTGCTACCAGCAGAGACGGCTAGTTTAATTGCCGACAACCACATACTAATACCAAGTTGCTTTTACAGGTTTTTTGTCAGGACGCATTCTTTTTGTGCCTCTAACATCAACAACCTGTGATTTTGTAGGGTCAGTAGCTTGGATTTCAACGCCACCAGTTTGGTATCCGTCTTTTCCAACGCCTAACTCTTTTGTAATTTTAGGTTCGTTAACTTTTTTGTTCATAGTTTCTCCTTAAGTTGATTTATACCTATTTTTTTGGAAAGTTTCTACCAAAATCATGAATTTTGCTTGCATCAGACATTTGTTGTTTAGCAATTGACACGCCTGCACGTAATCCAGCTAATTCTTCGTTCTGTTCTAACTTTTCATCGTGCTGTTGATCATTCATCATAGCTTTCATAGTGTCTAAATCTAATCTTGCTTCATTATTTGCAGATTTATCTTGATCAGCTTTAGCTTTTAAGTCTAATTCACGTGATTTTAGTTTTAATAATGGATCACCACCTACTTCAGAGCTAATTTTGTCTTCTTCTTTAGCATAATCTATCATCATCTCAGCAATTAACTTCGCTTTTCTTGATTCTATCTGTGAAGTTATCTGTTGAACACGTTGTGTCATCTGCATTGCTTGTGGATTTTGTTGCATCATCGCAGGATTTTGCATCATTGGTCCTAATTGTTGTTGTATCATTTGTAATTCTTGCATTTCTTGTACAAATTCTAATTGAATTTGTTCTTGTGCCATGAATGAAATGTGTTCAAGTATGTTTTTTTGCAATGACATCATTGCCATTGGATTATTTTGCACCATAGAGATAGACATAAAACTTAAATGTGCATCAATGTGAGCTTTGTGGTCTTGTCCTGGAAACGCTTGAAACGGTTTTCCGTTAATTGCCATAATATTTTCTAAC
>VTLG01005727.1_pt1 | contig 48991 bp, 53 predicted proteins | sample 4694571 | NCBI WGS metagenome assembly VTLG01 (sample SAMN12604809, study PRJNA352737) | marine metagenome | biome: ENVO:00000447; feature: ENVO:00000209|ENVO:00000569|ENVO:01000036; material: ENVO:00002151; isolation source: viral sequences binned using virsorter ... | reverse complement strand
ACTCTATTGCACATAGACTAATTACATAGTTGCTTGTATCTTTGGGCTCTTTACGAGTGCAATAACCTTGTCAGATTATCACTTTGGGCATATCTCTATGCTTATCCTAACGATATGATACTACCGTTTCTTACGAAATCTTTATTAGGAATAGTTTTCTCACCTAATAGTGCCATACATTAATGGCTTTGAGATGGTTAATTCTCTTTTGAATACAATATAGTGACCAACTATAAGGTGTTAACATTTAACTAAGCTGTGAAGATAACCTATCCTCCACAACTCTAATTCTATTACTACCGAACCACTTGGTAGCTTTGTTGAATGCTTTCCAATAACTCTTTGCAATAACAACTTGCACAGCGCCATTAGTTAGATTCATTACTAAATATCTTTTTCCTTCTGTTACTACTCTTTTGTTGTTTGACATAATTGTCTCCTTTGTTAAGTTTAGTTAATAGTTTAATTTGATTTTCTATATCTACTTCAATTTTACCTTCTAAATATTCATAATAATCCATTATGTATCCTTCCTTGTTTAAAATAAAAACATTATATCCCTATAGCCACATAGTCATTATCTTGGCATATAATACGACAGAGCAACCATATTTCAGGTAATCCAACTTTCGTTGGCTCATCCTCGATTTATATTAGAGGCCTTATTAGTGGATTTATGACTCATCTTACATAGGGATATAAACTAGATATAATACATAGTAAAGCGACTGCATATATAATATCAACGAACATTAAACGCTAGTGCTGATAACTCCTAAGAGTGCCGTATCAGTGTTCTATTATAGATAGCAGAATAGTATATACAATCGCCATTATGTATTACATTATATAAAAAAGGGAACAACAGTATCCCTTTAGAATAGTACGACAATGATTGCACGCTTTATGACGCAAAGTCTTCGGCGTCAGTGCATTCATTACTATTCATAGCTCCTAATACAAAGCACGCTTGTGACATGCTGTTTGTCACTGCATTGTATGAGGAGTCTAGTTTAAGCAACCTCCAGCCACATTGTTCAGCGAGCTTTTCGATTTTATCGCTGTGTGGATGGATTGCTTCCACTAGATTACTAACGAACATAGGCTTTTCGGAAGTATGTTTCTTCCCTTTACGAAAACCTAGTTTGTTAGTGATTAAGTATTTGCCAATGTTTAATTGGGCTTCTCTTATATTTGACATGATAGTGCCTTTCTATTCATAAGAATATTAGATAAGATTAATTAAATGTTGCGCAAATGATTAATTTCAACGCTACGCGATAGGGGCCACCCTTAAAACCGAGCGGTACCTCAGGGTGTATATCCCACACACGCATTCTCAACCTATTTTTTTGAAAAGTGGGTTTTTTCGCCTAATTTAAAAAAACGTTTGGAAAATATATTTTTTTGTGTATTTTTATAGGTATATATATAGAGTATATATAGAGATTAGTTAGACTGTAGCTATATTTATTCACCTTAAACAAACATTTAGTTGTATCTTATAGGTATTTATAGTTATATTATAGGGTGTATATACAATAACATTTTACAATAAAGGACTTTATATATGGATTTTTTCAAATTTTTAAGTAAACCGCTTGACCCTATGTCGAGCAATGAAGCAGATTCCATGCAATTCCAACATCATACAATAGATTACAAGAAAAATATTGATGATTTAATAGACCAGTCCAATAAAGAGAAAGAAGGTGGTTTATTGGGATTCCTTCCTAATTATGACCCTGTATTAGCTAAAGCAGCGGAGGAGCCTAATGCTAAATTTGGTTCTAATTTAATTAATATCGTTAGAAACTGGTGGAATAACAGAGGTAAAGAGACTCCTCAGGGACCTAAGTTTCTTGGTTTAGCCCCGATGGATGAAGTTGAAAGACAAATGGACCCATCTAAAACAATTTACTAAGGAGAGAGTATGAGCTGGACTAAAGGTGCAGGATTTTTTAAGAATATAGGCAATTGGATGCAAGGAATTGGTCAAGGTGGTAATCAATTCATGGGTAATTTTGGTACAGGCCAGGGAGCTTTGGCTAATATGCAACCTTTTGGTCATATGAGAGATGGTAGAGGTTTATTTGGTAAGCCTGGAGGTTTTGGCTCTGGTCAAGGCTGGTTATCTGGCGTAGGTCAAGGAGGCGACCAGTTTATGGGTCAATTTGGAACTGGTCAAGGTACTTTAGCTAATTGGACTCCTTTTGATGAATGGACTCCTTTTCAGAAAGGAACGGGGATATTTGGTAAAGAGAGTGGTTTTGGTTCAGGAGAAGGTGCTTTAGCTAATTGGGAACCTTTCGCTAAGGATAGTCCTTTAGCAGAAGCTTTAGCTGGAAAGGGTACTATGCTTCAAACTGATGCAGATACTACTGGAGGTACATTTGATTCTCCTTATTTGATGGATGAGGTTAAGGTTGGAGGAGACAACTTTCTATATGATTCTGGTTCTAATACAGCAACTGCTCTTCCTGATGCTACTAAAGTTGGCTCAGAGGTATCAAATAAGCGTGCTGCAGCTGATTTAACTAATTATGGAGAATCTACTAATGTTGGCAGCCCTACTGGTACTGGTAGTATATTAGCTGGTACAAAAGAGGTTGAGGGATGGAGTCCTTTTGCAAAATTGAAGGAGATGTGGAAAAATAGAAACTTAGAAGAGGAAAGTACTGTAGATTTAGGTGAGACGGGAGAGTCTGTTTCTAGTGAATCAGGTGGTGTGGCCGAAGAATTGCATCCAGTAACAAAAGCTTGGGGTCAAGCTAAAAGTCCTGGGAGTATTCTACAAGGGACGAAGAGTTATAACCCTACAACAAATACAATTGAATCAAATGAAGTCTCAAAAACAGCACCACCAGCACGTAATCAAAGTATTTTAGATATAGTTGAAAGAATTAGTCAAGGTGGCTCAAAGCATCAAATGAGAAAAGACATTGACCCTGCATTAGAGGAAGCAGGTCTTGATAAGACTAAAGGTTTTTTTGGTAGAAATTGGGACAAAATAGGCGGTTTAGCTGGTTTAGCAGCGTTAGTTAAGGAGGGTGATGCTTTAGCAGAATTAGAGGGTGAAGGAAGTGATGCTCTTACTATTGCGTCTGATGACCCTTTACAGTTCTATGGTGGGGGAGATTATGGTAATTGGGCTGATGTAACCCAAGCAAATACTGGTCAAGTACCAGATGCTACAGCTCAAGGATTAGCAGGATTTTATATGCCTCAATTAATGGCTATGTTACAATCATCATTACCAAATAGAAGTTAGTGGATATAGATTTATTATATGATGCTATAGCTCATGCAGAAACTGGGCACCTAAATGACCCTTATATAAGAACACAGGCAAGAGGTACTGGTTCTAGTGCATATGGTCCTGTTCAGATAAATAAAGCTGCATTAACAGGGCCTGGATATGCTGATGTAGGTTTTTCTGAAGACGAGGATAAGTGGATTAAAGAGAGGTATTTACCTCAAATGGACTTATTTCTTAAATATGGAGGAGATGATATGCAACCAGGTATGGAAAGATACGATTATGGTGGCGTAGGAGACTTTAATAAAGAAGATAGAAAAATGTATAATAAGATGGCCAAAAAACTAATGAAATTCGAATTTAATAGGGTTTTTAAAAGAGGTGGTAAATTAGATGATTTCATACAAGCTTGGAGAGGTGAATCTAAAGAAAAGGACCCTAGGTATTACAAAGAGGTGAAGGATAAGTACTTAGTGGATAAGGTTACAACCGAGCAAGGCAGTGATGCATTCTAATGTATACTATAGATATACATCATAAGGGCGATAAGGCCCCTACAACTTATACGGTCTTTGATAAAAAAGAGGCCGATTCTAATCAAATTAATTATAAATACTGGAAGGAAGCTAATGAAGGAGAATATGGGCTATCAGACGACAACTACGTGGCTAAAGTCATATCCAAATCAAAGTATAAACCTACTAGCGTTTATATTCGCTTTCCCTTTGGTTATACTTTTTATAACCCTAATTATAGTTCCGTTAAGCTTAATGCTGATGGTAGAAGGGCTAATAACACCATCTCAGGAAAAACGCATTGGGAAGTTATTTCAAATGGACAAAAAATGAAAAATTTAGCCATGGTCTATGCTCAGACTATGGACTATGACAAGACTATAAATCACGTTCTAGATAATCCATCTGATAATCAAAAGATTATGTGGAAGAGAAGAATGAAGAAGGAGAAATTCAAAGATATGGTAAGAGATGAATTACAAAAGTTACTTCAAGAGCACGGGCTAACTGAAGGATATACCCTTGAATTACTTGAAGAAACTATTAAAAAAGCTAAAGATAAGGGCGATATTACTAACTTAATGCGTGCTGTAGACAACCTACAGGATATGCATGGTATGAAAGAAAAGCATTTAGTTAAAACTGTAGAACAAATAGAAGCTACTAGTAATGTCAAGCTTATTGATGAATTAAGGGAAGAGGAAGAAAAGCTTATAGCTACTAGGACTACTACTAAAGAAGAAGAGTAGTGGACTACGAAGAGAAATATGAGCAGCTTCAAGCGCTTAAGAAGCTTCGCAACAATATGGCTTTGTTTGGGAAACATTGTTTTCCTACTGCTCTTAAGAAAGCTACTCCTCCTTTTCACAATGAAGTTTATGCTAATCTATCAAATGACGATAAAAGAAGGGTTTTAATAGCAGCGCCTAGAGGAACTGCTAAATCTACAGTAACTACACTTATATTCCCTTTATGGAAAGCAGCATTTAAATCGAGTACTGACGAATTATTTATAGTTATAGTATCTGAGTCACAGGCTCAGTCTATTAACTTCTTATCTAGAATTAAATACCACTTAACACACTCTGATAGGTTTAGAGATATATTTGGAGATTTAGGTCCTAATACAGCCAAAAGATGGACTCATACTGATATAGTGCTTGCTAACGGGACAAGAATGATTGCTGTTGGTACAGGTCAAAGAGTTAGGGGTTTTATTGAAGGAGATACACGTCCTAACTTAATTATAGTAGATGACTTTGAATCAGAGCTTAATGCATATACTCCAGAAGCTAGAGCAAAGAATAGAAAGTGGATGACAGAAGCTGTGATACCATCATTATCAGATGAAGGTAGAATAGCTATGATTGGAACAGTTATATCAGAAGATTGTTTCTTATGCTGGGCTAAAAGCTCTTCTGCGTGGAATGTGCTCTGGTACTCTATATGGGATGAAGATGAGAAGAGTATCTGGCCTGAAAGATTCCCAAAGGAAAGGATATTGGCCATAAAGGACGAGTTTTCGTCCGTAGGGAATATTAATGGATTCTACCAAGAATACATGAATATAGCCCAATCTCCTGATGATGCTCCTTTTCAACCAGATTGGATTAAGATACATCACTATGATTACAAAAGAATACAAGGACAGAATTGTCTTGTTAAAAATGAAGGGCTTGAAAATGAAGAAATTAAAGCTGTTGAATTATATACTGGAGTTGACCCTGCAAGCTCTTTGTCTGCTAGGGCTGATTATTTTGTTATTGCAACTATTGCTATTGACAATGAGAATAATAAGTATATTGTAGATATTTATAGAGATAGAATATCTCCTGCAGAGCAGCCTGGAAAGATAATTGATACGTTTAAAAAGTTTAGACCTAGAAGAATAAAGGTAGAAACTGTAGGTTATCAGGAAGCTTTAAGAACAGCAGTAAGAGAATTAATGAGAGAAGAAAGCCTATACATACCAGGGCTTGAAGCTGGTGTGAAACCAAGAAATAGTAAATCTGAAAGGTTACTGTCTTTAGTACCTTTGTTTGCAAAAGGAACGTTTTACTTTAGACCCGAAGACATAAAGGCCCAACAAGAGTTTTTATCTTATCCTAAAGGAAGAAATGATGATATAATGGATGCTATATGGACTGCTTTAGATAGAGCAAAACCATGTAGAATACAGGATTTTGAAAAACTTTCTGATGAAGATTGGAGAAATCCAAAGAAAAACCTTGATTGGATGACTATGTAGTTCGTAAATTAAGCATATGGCATATTCCAAAAAAGACGATAAATCGTCAAAAAAGATAGTAGATGAAACTTTAGACCTATTCGATAAGTACTCTAGTAAAAGAGATACTTGGGCTATACAAGCCAAGGAAGATAAAGAGTTTAGATTAGGTAAACAATGGACAACAAGTCAAAGGGAGACCTTAGAAGGAAGAGGTCAGGCCCCTATTGTTATAAATAGAGTTCATCCTGCAGTTGAATCTGCTAAGGCTATGTTAACAGCTAATAGACCTTCTTTTAGAGCTGCTCCTAGAGAAGACTCTGATAATAAGGTGGCTCATGTTATGAGTTCTTTGTTAGCTTATATGTACGATATATCAGACGGAAGGTCTGTTATTAGGCAGGCTGTTGATGATTATTATGTAATGGGTGTTGGATACATTCAAGTATATCAAGACCCTATGATGGATATGGGAAAGGGAGAAGTATGCTTTAAAGATATAGACCCTTTAGATGTATATGTTGACCCTAATAGTCGACATAAGCTTTTTGATGATGCTGAAAATATAATTGTATCCAAGCTTTTTACTAAAGAACAAGCAAAACAACTATGGCCAATGTATTCTAAAGCTATTGATAACGCAGCTGATAATAGTGGTAATCGTTTTGATTTTAATGCACCTTCTACCGAACGCGAAGATGATGGTGAGGTTCAGTTCCCTGAAGATGTAGGAAGGCTAAATAACCAAGATTACATAAGAGGTTATGAAAGATACTACAGGGTAGATGTTGATGAGTATAGAGTTTTTGAAAAGTTTTCTGGTAAGGAAGATTTATTAGGCGAAGAAGAGTTTTCTGCTTACGCAAAGAAACCAGCTTGGATAATACAAGGTCAAATAATAGCAGAGCCTGATAAAGCTCAAGCAATGTATGAACAGTTACTACTACAAAGACAACAAGCTGTTATGATTAAGATGCAAGAGTTACTTGCGGCAGGGTATAATCAAAACGAAGTAGAAGAGATAGCTGAGAAAGAAACACCTGAGCCAGAAATGCAGGAAATAACTTTTGCTATATTAATAGAGCAAGGACAAATTGAGGTAGTGCAGATTACTTCTAAAAAAGTAAAACAGTGTGTTATAGTAGGGGATAAACATTTATATTCAAGAATATTACCTTTAGATAAATATCCTATAATTCCTATAATGAATGTACACACAAGAACTCCATATCCTGTTTCTGATGTAAGGATGATAAAAGGATTACAAGAGTATATAAATAAAACACGTTCTTTAATAATCGCACATGCTACTACCAGTACAAATACTAAAATACTTGTACCAGAAGGTAGTGTAGATATGAAAGATTTTGAAGAGAAATGGGCTCAGCCTGGAGTAGCAATACCATATGACCCTACTGATGGGGCTCCTATGCCAGTTCAACCTACTCCTCTTCCTAATGAGTTGTATCAGAATGAGACTACAGCAAAGAACGATATTGACCATGCTTTAGGTTTATATGAGATGATGATGGGTAATTCTCAAGCTGCTCCTCAAACATATAAAGCTACTATCAGTATTGATGAATTTGGTCAAAGAAAAATGAAATCAAAGTTAGCTGATATAGAAGCAGCTTTAACTAGAGTTGGACAATTAGCTATACCATTAATGCAACAGTTATATACTACTCAAAAGATATTTAGAGTAGTTCAACCTAATAATTCTATAAGTGAGTATGTTATAAACAAGAAACTTGTAGATGATAAGACTGGTGAAATTAAAGTTATGAATGATATAACTGTAGGAAAATATGATGTTATAGTAGTTACAGGTTCAACATTACCTTCTAATAGATATGCAGAATTAGAGTTTTATATGGATGCTTATCAGAAAGGTATTATTGATAGACAAGAAGTTCTTAAGAAAACAGAAGTATTTGACTTAGAAGGAGTCATGCAAAGAACTGACACTATTGCTCAATTAGAACAACAATTAGAGCAAGCTGGTGAACAAATAAAACAGCTGAAAGGTGATTTACAATCAAGAGACCGTGAAGCTGTTAACTTAAGGAAGAAAGTTGAAGTTGAGAAGTTTAAAGGAGACCTAGACCAGGTTAGTAATAAAGCTAAAGCTGCAGGTACTCTTTATGAAAAACGACTTGACGATAGCTTATCCACCGTGAAAACTCAAATTAAAGACGCGACAAGCAAACTTAGTTCACCCTCTTCTGGTGGAAAAGAGGCAACTAAAAGGAGAAAGAAATAATGACACAAGACAATAATATACAAACAGACACCCCTCAGGAAAGTTCCAATGAGTATGCTTCTTTAGAAGAAGCTGTATTTGGCGAGGGCTCTCAAGATAATAGTTCAAGTGCTTTTACTAGTGGTAATGAAGGTAATACTGAAACAGCTCCTACGGGACAACCTGAAGTAAGTAATCAAGAAACTACTCAAGCTCCAGCTCTATCTGGCAATGATGAAAAGAGATATCAATATTGGCAATCTCAAGCAGATAAATACAAGAATGAGTTGGAATCAATGAGGCAAGCTCAGCAACAACAAATGGCACAACAACCTGTTCAACAGGCGCCTCAAGGTCCTGAACAGCCTCAGCAAGAAGCGTTTCCTGCTGCACCTGCAAAACCACAAAGACCTAGAAATTTCAATAGAGAGGAAGCATATAGCGACCCATCTAGTGAGAGTGCTAGGTATATGGATGAATTAGAGGGATGGCGTGACGACATGAATGAGTACAATTCACTTAAAAATGAATACCAAGCTGCTGTAATAGAAGAAAGGTTTAATGGATACGAACAACAACGTGTTCAGGAAGCTCAAAGACAGCAAGCAGCTCAACAAGCATATGCTCAGCAAAATGAGATACATAATCATTTAACTGGACATTATGGTATGCAAGATAATGAAGCAGTCGATTTCATGAAAACAATGTCTGACCCTAACTCAATTAATATCGATAATCTTGTTCAACTGTACAGAATGCAAAACGGAGGAGCAGCCCCTCAGGTTAACCCTGCACCTGCTCAACCTAGTGATGCCTTTAACCAAGTTAAGAATGCTCAGCAAGTACCATCTCCTATGGGAGTAATGCCTTCTGGGAATACTGATACTGATGGTCGTACTTTTGAAGATAAGATTATGGATACAATGATAGGGAATTTTAATAGTAAAAACCCTTGGAAGTAATTTTAATTTAACCGCCCTACTCGAAGGCCTACCAAGGCAGTTGAGAGAGGGTATAAAAAGGATGGAATACAATGGCAGACGCTAGTATTTTTAGTACTAGTTTTGGCAACACCGCCCAAGGCGTCAGTATCAATGATACAAGACGTAAGTTTAATTTTGGCGAAAGAGTTGCGGAACTAGCACCACAACAAAGTCCATTCTTCGTATATTTATCGAAGGTGGCAAAAAAGGCTACTAATGACCCTGTGTTTAAATTTCTTGAACAAAGGCATCAGTGGCAAAGACGTAATTTCGTAGTAACAGAAGCATTTGACCCAGCAGCAGAAGCAGTAAGTGAAGTAATGGCTGCAGGTGTAGATTTGCACATAGGACAGTATGTTGACAAGTATGGTAAGATTACATCAGGTACTAATCCTATATATGCTGTAGTACCAGGATGTGTACTAGCTATAGCTAATGACGATGGAACAGTAAGACGTTTCAAAGTATTAGAAACAGCTACAGTAACAAATGAGGCGAATACAGCAGCAGGTAATGGTGCTTACATTAATCATGACACAACTAATGGACACACTGAAATTACAGGTGAATCATTAATACCTTTAGTCGATGCAGTTTTAGTAGCAGAATCATGGGCTGTTGGTAATAAAGGACAAATCATTGGTAGTGCATGGATGGAAGGAACTGATAGTCCTGTTGGTTGGGAAGATAAATTATTTGATAGAGAAGGATATTGTCAAATATTCAAAACTGGAATGAACATCTTCTCAGGAACTGCATTAGCTACTGAGTACAGAGGTATTGCTAATGAGTTTCAAAGAATTTGGCAAGATAAACTAATGGAACATAAGATGGATATTGAGCAAGCTATGTTATTTGGCGCAGGTGCATCTGACACTGCAACTGATGCTACTAGCACAGGCCCTGTAAGAACTTCATGGGGAATCTTATCATATACTGAAAGTTATGGTAAGATTTACAATATGTCTTATTCTTCATCAGGTTATGATGCTTTCTTAGATGCAATGGAAGATTTCTTTGCTCCTGAGTCTGGTAATAGTGGTAATAAATTAGTTCTAGCTTCTAGAAAAGTTATTACTTACTTGAACAAACTTGGAAGTGGAAGCTTCTTAAATAATTCTGTAGGTGCATCTCAATACAGACTAGATGTTGCTACTGTTCCTGGTGCTTTCGGGCATACAGTAACAATGGTAAACACTATATTTGGTAGTCTTCATTTTGTACAAGAGCCTTTACTAAGAGGACCTTGGGAAGATTATTGTGTTTGTGTTGATATGAAAAATGTAGCTTATAGACCACTTGTGGGTAATGGTGTTAGTCGAGACACCTTCGTTGAAACTAATGTACAAGACAATGGCGTTGATGGCAGACAAGACCAAATCATCACAGAAGCTGGCTTGGAGATTAGTGTTCCTGAAACTCACGCAATTCTTAAGTTTTCTTAAGGGGAGGTAAATCATGGCTTGGACAGAAGATAGTGTAGGTGGTGTCAAAAGAATGTATAACCTTGCTTTAGGGACTACTCTAGATGCAAATGGAACAGCGCTAACAAATGCTACTGCTGCTCTTTCAGATGCTATTAAAGTAGGAACACATGTAGACTTAGGTACTATAAGTGTAACTACAGAAATTGATGACGCTTCTAGCGGAGCAATTGTTGTAGATTTGTATGCTTGTAATACTGAAGGTGGTACATATGTTAAGGTTGCAGATGATGTTGCTACGGCATATGGTAGTGGTGGTAATGCAAATGGTTATACTGCAGGAACAGTTAATCTAGCATTATATCCATTTCCTTTCTTTAAAATAGCTTTGCATTCAGCAGCTGATGAAAGTTCTAATCACTTTAGAGTGATTGTTTCTCAGGCTGATGGAGCTATAGGAGATATGTCAATTGGTGGCGTAGGTGCTGACCCATCGTAGTAAGTGGTTAGTTTAACAATCGTGGAGGGGCCTTGTGCCCCTTCACATAAAATGGAGATTTAAATGAGTGATTTAACAATAACGCAAGGTGGAATAAGTATCGCTAAAAAAACTGGAGGCGAAGTCTTGCAACCTGGCAAAAAGCTTACTCAAATGAATGTAGCTGTAATTGATATTGATATTACTTTAGATAGTGTAGCTTATGCAGCAGGAGATAATTTGTTTCTCCCTACTAAAATACCAAATGCTGTAGCTGTTAAGGGCGGTTCAGCAATCTTGCAATCTGTAGTGGCTATAGCATCTAATGATGATGTAGATGCTGATTCAACTGGAGCTGCGACTGGGGCATTTGATTTAATTATAACATCAGATGCAACTACTACTGGATTTGCTGCAATGAATGCTGCTGCTTCAGGAAATGATTATGCTAGGGCAGTAGCTGTAAATACATGCGGATTCTTTTCTGTAAACAATATGACTGATATGGGAGCCTATTCCATAGGTAATAGAAATAATATAGGAATGGTTGTCACAGCAGAGTCTGATAGTAGAGATTTGTATGTATGGGGAATAGGACAAGCTGCTCAGGATTATGATTTAGACGATGAGGATACAGTAGGGACTGCTGATGGTGGTATACTTACACTTAGATTTGGGATAGTACAAGATTAATGTTTCCAGTTAAAAGAATAATTACGTCTGCAAGCACTAAAGGTAGTGAATTTGCTGTAGAATTTCCAGGGGGCAATCTTGATGATAGAGTAGATGTTAGCAGAGATTCTGATTTAGATGCTGGCACTAGCCCTTTTGCTATTAGTACTTGGGTAAAGTGCCCACTTATACTTTTTAGTGATAATCAGCAGATAGTTGGAAAAGGCATGATGCAGATAGCACCTGGTGATGATAAAGGTTGGGGAATGGGCTATCAGACTTTTTCTGACTATTTTCTATTTGAGTGTCATCACTATAGTACTTCAGGATATAGGATACAAGCAAAATATAGTGCAGACCCTGCGTGGGTGGCAAATAAATGGCTTCATATAGCTGCAACTAGAACTACCCATGATGCTGATGGTACTCATAATCCTTCGGGAGTTGATTCTCATTATAAGATTTTCGTTAACGGAAAACAAGATGCGACAAGTACCGTAATTGCAGTTGACGGTGGAACTAATGACCTTTTAGCTGCAGATAAGGCCGTAGATGATAATAATTCTGATTTTAGAGTTGGAATGAATCATAGTAATAGTATGGAATTTGGTCCAGGACAAATTACTGATGTAGCTTATTATAAAGGAGAAATACTTCCAGAGCATATACAAAAAATATATTCAAGTGGAATGGGTGATTTCAATCATACAAGTTGGGAGAAATCTGGAGATTTAACATTATGGTGGAAAATGGGAGATGGAACCGAAAGAGGTTCTGGCTCAACAATATATGACATGAGTACAAACTCATATAATGGAACTGTGCGGGTTGGCGCTAAGATAGTTGCAATTTAATAAGGAGAGAGGAAAAAATGGCTTGGGAAAGAATACATAGAACGATTAATGCAAATGGTGGGGTGAGTGTAACTACAGGATATCTTTCTGAGACAATTACACTTGGAGATGATGCTGATTCTTCAACTAGCCATTTACCTATAGCCACAAAATCAGACGCAACAATTTTAGCGGTATTTGATGCAGATATAACGTCGGATACTTATATACAAATAGAGCATAGTGTAGATAAGAGCACTTGGATTAAAATGGGTGAATTTGAAGAAGATGCAAGTGTAGACCATGATGATATAAGTAAGAACATGGCAAAAATAGCAGCTATTGATGCAAGCATTATGGACAATTTAACAGGTGGTATGATGATGATGTATGATATAGATACACATGGAGCAGCTCCATATACAAGATTTACAATAAAAGCAAATGGAACAGATGAATCGGATACTGATTGTACGTTTTATTATATTCCACATTTTTAATAATTAAGGAGATAAGATGGTAAAAAAAGAAAGATATCATATTAATTTAGTAGGAGGAGTAGGTCCTGCTAGAGGTAGAGGTAGGGACGTTGGAAAAAGAGGCAGAGCGCCTAAAAATGTTCAAGTTGGTGGTGGTAGACCTAAACCTGGTGGTGGCAGACCTTAGTGGCTAAAAAGAAACTTGCAAATAGATTTTCTACTAGTGTTGGGAACCCTTGGCATAGCCAAGTAATTCCTGACACTAGAAGGAAGTTGAATATAAAAAAAGGAAGGAAGAAATAGTATGTTTGGTCAAAGATTTAACCCAGCAGGGTTTCAACAGAACTTACCACATAATGAAGGTATTCAACCAGGAGCGGGACTTGGAGCGCTTGGAAAGATGGCTAGTGGAGGTAACTTAGGGATTCAAAAGCTTAGAAAGTTAGCTGAAGATGGCCAATTAGGAGTTCAGCAATTTGGACAAGGCGCAGGAGCAGGTTTAAGGGGCCTGGGACAAGGAGCAGGAGCAGGTTTAAGTAGCCTTGGTCAAGGTCTTGGTTATGGAGCTGGTAGTGCTTTAAGTAGTGTTGGCGGAGGATTAGGGCAATTACTAGGAGGCCTTGGTAAAGGTGGAGGATTACAAGGTTTGATGAAGTTTATAAATCCATTTGAACAAATCCATAATGCCACTGATAAAGGAGGTGGCACAGGATTATTTTCAGGACCATTTGGTAGACTTTTAAGAGGTCCTATAGGTTCTTTTATAGGAGCTAAAATGATTAAAAAGAATTTATAATGGCAACACCAGGAGCAACAATAGCAGAGAGAATAACTGACTTAATAGGTAGTGAATACGCTACTATTCCTAGTCTTAGTTATAAAGATTTAATACATGCAGCTTTCAACGAAGTGGCTGACATGATGTCTATAGATGAATTATTAAAATATTCAAGGACTCCTGGTACTCTCACACAAGCATCTGAATGGCTTGTCGAAGATAGGAAAATATTAAGAGTAACTAGAGTTGATGCTGATAGTAGTGGAATAGAAAGAGCAGCATCTTATGTAGATTGGCATGAATTTCAAAGAGCTCAAGATACTGGTAGTATATATCAAGCTACTGCTTATAGTCCTGTATATTCTTTTGATAGTAAGAATGCTGGAGCAGCTTCTCTTATGATTTTTCCTGTGTGTAATAATGATGGCCAAGTAGGTAAAATTTGGTATTTTGCTTATGCTGGTGATTCAGGAGGTGTGGTTGACGTATCATTAAAGACTTATACAACTTTGAATACTGAATGTTATATGCCTAGTACGTCTATACATGCTATAGTTCTAAAGAGCTGTATAAATATTTTACAAGCATATTTAAGTGAGCAGATACAAGATGAAGAAGATGTTGAGTTAATGCAAATGATTCAAAATCAAATACAAAGCCTTGAGAAATCATTTTTACAAGAGATGCAAAGATTTCTTAAAAAAGGTTCTGACGTTAAAGGAGAATAATGACATTAAAAGAAATGATAGAAACCGTTCAACAACATCATCCTCACATGGGTGAAAAAGAAATAGTAACTCTATTAAATAGAGCTAAGGATACTTTTTGTGCAGAAACTGAAATATTTAAAAAAACTGACGCAACTATAGATACTGTTGCAGACCAAAGATGGTATGATATTCCAAGTGGTTTGACAAAGATAGAAGAAGTTTATTTTGATGATGTTAGAATCCCTAGATTGCAAGGTAACCCAATTATAAATGACGAAAGTTAATTATGGCAAATAAAAAAGAATACTTTTATTTTATAGATACTCATTCTACAGGTGAAAAAATAGCTATTGTAGAAAAAGCTACAAATGCAGTAACCAGAAACGGATGGACTTCTGACTATAAAACAATTCAAACAGCTGGAACAAACATCCTTAAAATTAGAGGAATTTTTACTGATACTGATGTATCAATAAATACTTTAGGGGGTACTTTTTCAAACATTCCTGCTAGATTTCATAATGGACTAGTGGCTGATGTTATAGCAAGTGGTTATTTAGACCCTAGGAATGACAATATTGAAAAAGCTCAATTCTTTAGTAAGATAACTATAAACACAACTAAAGAAGCTAAAAAGTTTGCTAGAAGTAATTATTCTACTACTGGAAGAATAGTACCTCAGGACTTCTAATGAAGCTCGGAGATTTATTATTATTAAAGGGCCATATAAATAAAAAGCAACTTACTTCTGCTTTAAGTAAGCAAGCTGAAGAGGCTATTACATATAATAGGTCTGTGCCTTTAGGTAAGATACTTATAGAAATGGGACATGTTAGTGTAGATGAAGTATCAGAAGTTTTAAATGACCAGCAACAAGATTTAGCAAAAGAAGTAAAAAAAAGAGAGGAAAAAGTTATGCCAACAGAAATAGGCGAAGAAAGTAAATTTACATTTGACTTAAAGTTTTTAGTGACAATAGGGGCAGTTATAGTATCTGCTTGTGCTACATATTTTAGTATACAAGGTTCTATTTCTGAGTTAAAATCTAACAATAGTCCTAATAGGTTAGAGTATGATTACCTCAAAGGCGAAGTGGATTTGATAAAATCTACTGGAGACTTAAAACTTATAACGTATCAATTAGAAGAATTTAAAGAAACTTTTATAGAAATCAAAAGTTTAGCAAGTCAATTAACTCCATTAGCTTCTGATTTAGAATACATTAAAGCTGAAATAGATAAACTTAAGAACAAGAAAGTTCCAGAAGTTGATTTGTCTAGCATTGAGTTTAAGCTAGATAATCTATCAAAGAATATAAATAACTTAGAGGAGCGCATAACAAAGCTTGAAAACAAGAAAGACGGGGGTAGATTTTAATGGAATTAGATAAATATATAAAAATAATAAAAGGTCCTTCTAAAAAAAGAATTAGTGTAGATTTGCATAATTTAACAAAGACTTTTCAAGATGAATATTTAAAACACTCTAGTGGAGAAGGGTCTAAGGCTAAATCTAAAAAAGCACCTTCTAGTTCTCCTTCATCTCAATCCAGTGGTTCACAACAATTCGGAGGCGATGAAGGTGGTGAAGGTGGCGGCGGAGGAGGAGTTTAATGCTATATGCGAGAACTATATGTAATTTGGTTGCGTATGTTGGTTTACTTTTTGGCGGCTTATTTGATAATTCGACTTTATATGTGTCTGGCACAGTGGGTACGCCCTATATAAATGGTAAAGTTGAATTAGAAGATGACTATAAATATAGTATTGGATTAAGAAAGATAGCTCTTTTTCCATATCAATCATCTAAGAAGTTTTATAAAGGCGAGGAGAATGCACTTAGTGATAATGCACTATTTGGTGCTGTAGACGGCCTAGAATACCTTTTTTCGGCTAGTTCTGTAAGGAATAGGGGTCATGAGTACCTAGACCAAGAATACTGGCTAAAATGGTCTAATAATCGCTTTATTACTAAATTTAAGTATTTAAACAAAGAAAGTAGGGATTTAGAACTTGCTTATATTGACACTAGAGCTAAGTTTTCTTTAGGCCCTGTGTTCTTATCTTTGGGTACAAATATAATGGGACATCCTGTTTATGGGCATCCAGCATATCAAGATTATGAAGAACCTTGGTGGGAATTAGCTTATGAATATGGATATGTTGATTATCTAGTTCCGTTGAATGATTTAAATGAAAACGAGGAAATAGATGCATATTGGATATGGATTGAGACAGATGCTGAGACTCTTGAAGGGTATTGGACTATGTATTATGAAGAATCTGATTACTATTGGGAAGACCCTGACGGTAATCCAGTAGCATATTCTGATGCAGAGTTTCATGAATATCATATGCCAGGAGTTATAGAACAATATAATGAAGATAATAAAGTTCAAGAATGGCAAGCAGAAGCTAATATAGTTATAGGTATAGATTGTTATTTAGGTGGAGAAAAATTTTATTCCCATTTTTGGGTCAATGCATTTCCTTATTCAGCGGGTTTGACAGAGAAATCATATGAAGGAGATGGCATACAATATGACGTTGGAACTCTGGTTGGTGCTAACCTAAGTGAGCATATTGGGGTTTTTATTGAGGGTAGTAAACTAAACTATTATGGTAGGGAAGAACATAATGTTAGCTTGGGAGTAAATTATAGATTCTGATGGGAGAATTAGGCTTTTTTTTACTAGGATTTTTAATAGTCTTTGTAGGGGGTCTAATGCTGATTTACGGAGACGAGTGGAATCTTTAGAAAAAATAGCTCATTCTCCAAGAGATTTTGTAACTTGTGATTGTTGTAAAAAGAAATTAAAGGAAATTAAATAAAATGTTACAAGGAATTATCATAAAAAAAGTATTAGATTTAGTTATGAAACAAATCTTAAAAAAGTTTAATTTGGATAAAATACAAAAGTATGTAGAGGAACCAAATGAACTTGATAAGAAGGTGAAGAGTCTTGAGAAAAAACTTAAGAAATTGGAAAAACTAATCAAATAGGAGAAAGACTATGATGACATTTTTAACAGCTAACTGGGAGTGGTTTTTACTAGGATTATATATCTTAGAAAAAGGCATTAAATTAAGTCCATCTAAAAAAGATGACTTAGTCTGGGATATGGTATTAAAACCAATAGTTGATAAAATAAAAGGAAAGTAGTGTCTGAAGATACTAATAAAATGATATTAGTTATAGACTTAGTGGACAAACTAGGCTGCAATCTTGTTGAACAATTAGTTCATAGAAAAGATTTAACTTGTGTATTTGATGTTATGCCTGATGTTTGTCCACATTGTCATTCAGATGAGATGCACGGCATTGAAATAATGGGAGCTAGAAATGGAGTTCTATTATGGGAATGCAAAGAATGTCTTGATGTATATTTAAAATATGACAAAGACAGAACTGAGAAAGAACTACAAGGTGCATCAGAGTATTGGACGAACCCATCAGATTGGGGTCATTGTCCTCGTAGCGAATTTAATTAGAGGTTTTTTTACATATGAGCAAGAAGAGCAACGGTGTAATTAATCGTGCGATTATAACACCAGATAAACACGCTCCATTGCATGATAAAGCGGCAATTAAAGTAGTTTGCAAAGCTATAGAACTGGTCAAGCCAAATATATATGTTGATTTAGGTGACCTAGGAGAGTTCTCTAGCGTGTCGCATTGGCAATGGAAGAGAAAGAAAAAGCCACCATTGGAATATATAATGCCAAGAGTGGATGAAGATATTAAAGCAGTAAATGAGTTACTTGACATAATAGATGAATCACTTGATAAAGTGAAATGCAAGAAAAAGTATATTTGTGCAGGGAATCATGATGAGTGGTTGGATAGATTCGTAGAAGAGCATCCTTATCTAGACTATCGATTTGAAAAGGTTTGTAATTTCAAAGATAGAGGATATAAGTACTATGAACCAGGAAAGTATCTGAAAATAGGAAAGCTCTATTTTTATCACGGGCACCATTTTGGCGGACAGTATCACGCAGCGAATCATCTAAGAAAACTAGGTGCCAATATAATGTATGGGCATCATCATTCCCTGCAACAAGATAGTGTGACTTATATGGATGGCCCTAAGTCAGCTTGGTCTTTAGGTTGTTTAAAAGATATGAGCGCAGATAAAAATAAATGGCTTGGTGGAAGACAACACAAATGGGCGCATGCATTCGCAATAGTTGATTACTATAAAGGCGGTAGATTTACTGTTGATATAGTTCAAATAATAGATGGGAGAACAACAGTATGGGGAGAGTTACTAGACGGAAACAAATAATAGTTCCTGATAATTATTGGGAATCTTCTTCTGTTCTTAATATAGATTGGGTATATGTAAATGCCTAGACAGTTAAAAGAAATAAGAAATTTTGGATTTGGAACAATATTAAATCAATCCGAAAGCGATATTCCTTCTGATGCTGCAGCCTATTCCTTGAATGTAAATCCTCTTTCAGAAGATGGTATATTAAGTGGTATAGAAAATGATAAATTCTTTCTATCTTCTAATTCACTTACATCTACTGTTAGCAAAGGTATAAGATGGGCTCCTTATAATGTATCAGATTCAACTAAAAAAGGTGAGTCAGCTTATATAGACACTACTTTACCTAGAGGTTTAGGAACTAGCTCTATATATGTGCCAATTATGAACAATGTATCTATAGACGATATATCTTTATTTGATAATAAAAGTTTATGTAAGATAGGATATATAGGAACTAAAGGCCTTAAAGAGACTGTTATTGCAGACAAAATACAACCTTATCTTGAACCTTTATTATATTCAACAACTCTTTATGACTCTGGGTTAGAGTGGCAAGGAGCTACGACTGCTACTCCATATACTGTAGCAGCTACTATTAATGCTCAAGGACAAACTTATTGGGAAGGTGAAGACTATGGAATGCTTAGTATTATCCATAGAAAACTTTTTAATGATTCAGGTGTTGAAGTCGGAACTGCTGTTGACTATAAAGATGATAATGAGATATATTTCCATTGTATAAATAGTACTGTAGATGATGGTGACATAAACTTAAGACCAGTAGTAACTCTTAATCCCGCAACGACAATTAATCCTACTGATATAGAAATCCCATTTAGAAGCAGGGTCGTTGCTGTAAACGATACCCAACCAACCGATACTTGTTATGTATGTAGATTAGATACGGATGGCTCTACCTTAGGTGGGTTAACTGATTCTGAAGTTGTAATAACAACCCCAGAAGAAGGAGTAGCTAAGATTAAGTTTGTATCTGCAACCCCATCTGATTATGATGAGTATTATATAGAAATATGTTCTCCTAATGGCCATAAAACTAGAATTGATTTGGAGGCTCAGAGTACAGATATTAATTCTTTTAACAGAACTCAGGACCCAGTAGCTGTAACATGTGGGCTTTATCTAAATACAAATCAAGCTCAGATGGCAGCTGATTTTGCTGGGGCTCTTAATACAGTGATGGGATTGCCTCTTCAGGAAAAGCTAGCTACTACTGAAGTAGGAGATAATGGCGCGGATACTGTAGTTATAACTTTTCAAGATACTCTAGGTAGTCAGCTTAGTGAAGGTGACTATATCAGTTTAACTGGACGCAATGACACATCTACTAGTGATAACCAAGATTTTTCTACTATAGGAGGACTATACGATATAGGAAATGAAGAAATAATGCTTATAGAGTCTATAGATACTACTCTTAATAAAATATCAGTTAAAAGAGGAGTATTTGGGACTCCTGTTAAATCTTATGAGCCTATTACAAGGTTTGCATATAGAGATTATGTAATATATGCCAATAGAATGACTATAGATGGAGAGCAACTGCCAACTACTAAATGTAGTGCTAGGCTTACTAACTTTAGTGACCGCTCTGGTAATCATATTGGCGGTCCTACTTATGATGCAGCTAATGAAAGTTTACAACCTGCTACTTATAAACATACATGGGCAAATGCTAATGGGTATTTTGTTCCTGCAGATACAGCAAAAGGTTTGGTTTTTGATTCTGATTCCAAAACTCTTACATTAGGAACTACAATAGAAGATAATGTTATAACAGCAGGAAACTTCAATATAGAAGAAGGTGATTGGATATATTACCATGGAAAAGCTAATCCAGATGGTACGTCTACTAATATTGCTTCTAATAATGGGTTTAAAGCAAAAGTATTAAAAAAAGAATTTATAAATGACAAAATAGTTCTTACATTTGACAAAGCTCCTTTATCAGCGACTATAGCACATGGAACTACCACGGTTTGTTATTTAGATAATCACTTAATTACAAATGGGTATTTTGAGTTTAAAAACTCTGAAGCTACTAGTGCAGGAGCAGTTGGAGTTGCAGTTGGTGATGGAGAAGAGTATAAACTTAATGAATGGAAACATGTAGAGTATGTAGAGACTGTTGATGGCTATATTCAAAATAAATACGGATATCACAGTACTTGGACTACAGACGCTAACGTTATTCAAGAAGCTGGTTCTGCAGTCCATGCCCCTGATAAAAGATGGTTTGCTATAAATAACGTAGGAAAAGAGCAGTATTATCCTTATGTTTCTGCTCCAAGTCATTTAAAGCTTACAGCGGAATATTTACCTCCAGCTATTTCTGCAGATTCAGATGAAACTAAATTACAAATAGACCCTGGAGCAGAAGACACTAGATTAGTAATGAAAAGTAATGTAGAAGGTGTTCTTGCTGTTAATGATATACTTAAATATGGTAATGAGTATATGAATGTAGTTAGCATGTCTGGTAATGAGGTTATTGTTGAGAGAGGTTATTTAAGTTCTACAGCAGCTGCACATAGTGTTGACACTGAATCTACAAAATGTACCAATGTAGGAGTCCAGCAAACTATTCCTAAATATAAGTTAAAAGCAGGTCAATCATATAGTTTGACGTTTTATGCTAAAAGTGATGACCATGCAACAGATTATGCTTATGGTGGTTTATCTTTAAGAGTTAATGGTGGGTATTTCGATATAAATGGAGTGTGGAAATCCTCATCCAGCGATACTGCTAAGGGGTATAACGTAAATAAAAATGATATTATGCAAGAAGAAAGATGGCTTAATTTTGAACAATTAGAAAAACCAAATGGCGACTTAGCTAAAAGGAATACTTTAGTAGATTATATTCATCCTGCTGCTCTAGATGATATATGGAGAAAATTTAAATTTACCTTTCATATGCCTACCACAGCAATATTAGATACTGATTTAACTTTAAATTTCGCTAATAGAGGCGTTAATAATTCTATACTATATATAGATGAAGTAGACTTAATTGAAAATACTATTTTATATAATATTAACAATAAGACATTATTAAATACTTCAAGTTTTATAGATAATTCAGGAGTTAAAGATTTGATATCATATGATTCTGTTGAAAATAAATTAAAAGTAGCTAAAAAGATTTTTAAAGAAGAGTATAATGAGAAAGTTATTAATCCTGCTGATTGGGAATTTTCAAATTTTGCTTCTACTGATATTAGGTCTTCAGATGGAAGTGCTGTTATTACTCCAAATAATAGAGAGGTTCATATTGGATTTGGTGGGGGGAAAGAAACGACTTCTCCTCAATGGTTAGGCTATGTTAATCATAAATTCTTTGGCCAAGATTTTAGTAATGAATTATATCAAGATGAGGATACCATTCATACGTATGATGAAAAAGGTACTGGTTCTTTATCTAAGATGTGTGTAGCTGGAGAATATGAAAGAGTTGAATGTTCATATAATACTGGGACTGGAGTCTTAACAATTACTTTTAATCCTCAAAATCTCATTAAAATAGGAGATGTTATAGTCGTAAGAGAATGGATGGACTCTGATAATAGTTGGGATGGAAATGGTGTATGGGGAGTAGTTGGTCTCCATGCAGATGGAGTTACAAATTTTACTTGTAAAAGACAAACTACAGATAGCTTCAATCCAACTGACAATAAGCCTGAACTTGCGCCTCAAGATAACTTGATATGCTTTAGGCCATATTTTTACTACGGAATTAAAGATGGAGAGCCTGCTATATATAGAATTTGGCCAGATTTAAAACTTGATGATGATGGTGTTAGTTATGTTGCCGAAGATACTGGTTTTACTAGAGGGAAGGTAGAAAAATCTCTTCCTATAAGTATGGGACCAACCTCTATATGTACTTTTTATAACAAAGGGCCTGGTGGGAATACTTCTGGGTTAGGAGACTCTGCTAACCAAAACGGGGGAGGACGTGTTTATATTTTATCTGCTCATTCAAATGAGGCTATGGTAATAGATGTAACTAAAAGGTATGACGAATGGACAACAAGCAAACTAAATGAAGAGTCAGATATAGATTTAAAATTCAAATCATTTAAATGGAGTAATGAAAGGATAGATGGAAATATTACTCAAACAAAGGGTGTATTTGGGCCAGTAGATGGAATAGCAGTTCAATCTACTCCAACTATTGAGTATTCTGGAATATTATCTGATATATTAGAGACTAAAGCTCCTAATGAGACTTATGATATAGATGCTGATGTTGCAAATAGTGATACTATTACCACTAGCATGTTTGATACAAGGCTATGGATTCAAACAAGACCTGGTAGTGGCGATGATGGATTTTCAGAGGGAGATAGATTTTTATTTGCTGGACTTTCAACAGCTGAAAACACAGAAGGTCCTACTACTCTATACTTAGGAGATAGAACGCCTCCTACTACAGTAGTTACTAGAACTCCTTCTAGGTATAGTACAGGTGGTCATAAATTTAATGCAGGACCAGGTGTAAATCCAGGTGTAAGTCCAAGGTCTTATTTTCAACATAAATATGAAGGTGGCGATAGTGCCCATAAATTCTCTAGACTTTCAGCTTTAAAAGAACCAGGTTTATCTCATAGTGGACAAGGTGGCTCTATCCAAGCACAACATACTCACAAGCCTTATATAAACTTTGGCTATAATGTAGGGTGGGATGTAGAAACTCTACCTTCTATTCAAGTAGCTAAACATGGAATATTTCAATTAGCAGACAATGACGGTGATGGAGTAATTGATGGAACAGGGCTTATTTCTCCTAATAATATATCTATTCCTTCTGGAGCAGGCGGGGTTTCTGAAGATTTTAAAACAGGACCTTGGGGTAGAAAGCACCAAAGAGTATGCGGGCATGCGGTAGGATTAATAGGTGGTTCAGTTGCCTCAAAATGGTTTAGACATTGGGGAAGACAGCATGCTATAGTTCATGCTCCAGGTTCTCATGATTACTTTATATCTAATTATGGTAACGGACCATATGAAGATGCTCCTGAATGCATGGTTGTTGATAAGCTTTTATTTATATCAAGTGATACACATTATGGTGATTTTCAACCAAGGCAATCTTATGCATGGACTGCATGCGCTGCGGCAGGTGGTGATGCAAATACTCATAAAACAGAATTAACATTTGCTGCTACTACTGAGATAGAAACATTAGAAGTTGGTGATTTAGTTTATTTAGTGCCAGCTGCGGGAACCTCTTTATCAACTACTGTTACTAAAATAATTAAATCTACTAATAAAATATGGGTTGCGGTTGACCATGAGAATTTTAACTCTGGTAGTACTACTACTGGAACAGTTTGGCCTTTTGCTCCTCATATGGTACCTTATTGGAATATAGGTGGAGTTATGGATGAGCAAGAAATGTTTCACTTTTCCTACTCACATGAAGACCCTACAAGTTCATCTGTGTTTAGACCAGGAGAAGGAAGTGGTCATTATGCAAGAAAATTCATGACTCTACCCGCATATTGGGGAGGTCCTATAACTAGTTCTGGCACAGATGGTGGTAATCCTGGAACCTTAGCTAATCCTGGTATAATGTGGCCTTTAGAGAGATTATCTTATAAAGCTGGTGTTATGATGAGACCATTTGCTATGGATAATGGTGACTTTGATAATTTAATTTTAGGACAGGGCACTGCAATAGATATGCCTTGTTGGCCAAACAATGTATTCCATATAGCTGCTAATTCTTCTCCAAAAATTCATTATAATATTGGGAATAATAATGCTGAGAAAAATATGTTTGCAAGTAGATTATTTATAGCAAATGAGGGAGAAAATCAAACATCTAAAATGTTTATATGTGATTTAGAGTTTATGTACCCTGACTTATCGCATCAAATAGAAGAAACTACTACTAACGGTAGTTATGGTACTAATAATTGGAATAATACTAGCTCTCATGATATTGCTTTTAAGGGCACTTTAGGTAGTACTCCATATTCAGCTTCTTTAGATGATGATACAAATTTACATAGAAACGCTCCTAATAATCCTGTACTTACACTTGACCCTGACAATATAAGTGGCCCTAATGACCATATATTTACAGCAAATTATTTTTATAGATTATATGATAATTTTTTATATGGATTATGCATTACAGTTAAAGATGCAACTACTGGAATGTGCCAAACCAGACAAATAACAGGGTCTATAAAAGCAGGAACTGCAAGTGGTGATAATATGTATATATCTGTTCATTATCCTTTTGCTCATGAGCCTGCTTCTGGTGATGAGTTTTGGGTATGGAAACATTCTATGGTAGCAACAGCACCTGTTAGATTGTTTAAAGAGACTGTATTACCACATGAGGGCTTTACAAATGCTATAAAAGCAGGACCTATACCTCTTAACGCTAGACAGCAGGTATATTCTGGATTTGGAAGTATTAGTAATATAACTTCAGATGGTAATACTTGGGTAGTAACTACATCTACTCCACATCAATTATCTGATGGTGATGAGATTGAGATATATAATACGACAAACTATAATAATGCAACCTTACTGGTAAATAAAGTTGCATCACCACAAATAATTGAAATTGAATCAAGTACCAATGTGGCTACTGAAACTAGTGGAGATTGGAGATTACCTAGTGACGGTGTTGATAGTGAAGCTTCAGTAGCAAATCCTTTAACTATGCATTTATCTAGACCTATAATGTCAGTTCATTTTGGTGGGTTAGATATGAGAAAATTAAAATATGGATATATAGATTCAGTAGATGGTGCTCATGGTACTGCTGATGTCGCTGAGTTAAGTACTATAAATACTATAAGCGGTGTTGCATTTGGAGATTATGAACAGACATTAGACTCTCATAGCCATTGCCAACATGCTGGAGATATGATTACACTCTTAAAACAAGATGCAAATGCAAACTTTGAAGGAACTTACTATGTGAAAGCTCGTGGTGGAAGTACCGCAATAGACATTTATGACACGAGTGCAGATACAGCTAACGACTATTTCTGGTTTACTAATCAATGGCAAATGTTGATAGCAGGAACTACTTCTCGTTCTGAAATGGGTGAATTAAGGTCTGGATTAACACAGTGGGATAGAGGGGCTACACAGGGTAATATTCAAAGAGGAGATATAGATGACCCCACAACTGATGCTGCATTCGAGGCAAGATTTATAAACTTTGGAGAATCTTCATTTACTGTGACAGCACAATCTTTAGGAGATGCAACTGGTGACTTTTTTGTTAAAAATAATAGATATTTTTATAAAGTATCTTTTATATATGATGGTTATCAAGAGGGTCCTTTAAGTGATTCTTATTGGTCTTTTTATGATAGTCAAAGTAGGTCTAAATTAGCAATTAATATAAAAGTTCCTAAGCAAGGATTAAGTAGGAGATTGTCTCATATTTGTGTGTATAGAAAAGATACTAATAATGATTTTTATAAGTTAGTGAAAGAGATACCAACAGAATCTGGTTGGACAGATGATGGTGAGTATTATTCATATTTATTTGGAGATGAAGGTGATATTGGTTCCACTTATGAAATGAGAACTGGTATACCTGAAGTATTAGATACAATTAAAATTAAATATGGCATAGCATCTGAAATAGATGGATATTTGTTTGTTGGTGATTGTTCTCATACTAAAATAAATAATGCATCTAATTTAATATTCAGGTCAAAACCTGGTAAATTTAGTGTATTTGACTACACTTCAGACTTTCAAACTTTAAAATCTAAGCCTACTGCTATGGCTAATTTCAATGGTAGATTATACGTTTTTGATAACACAAATATTTATAGGATTAATCCTCAAAACTTAGCAATAGAAGACATTTATGAAGGAGTTGGTTGTACAGGTAAAGATAGCGTTATAGTCACTGAATATGGTATGTTTTTTGCTGATAAAAATGGTGCCTATATGCACAATGGAAGTCGGCCTGTTAAAATATCAGCTCCTATACAAAAAGGTGGAGATACAGAGTCTGAAATAGGAGGTACAGATAATATCAAAGATTTAAGTTGGAATAATACTGTGACAAGAAATCCTAATGCAAAGCCTTATGTTATGTATGACCCGTCTAATAATAGTATTTTATTTACAGTGGAGATTGATAGTAATGTAATCTCAGGTGTTGTTGAATCATCTTCAATTTCCCAGTATATATGGTCCTTTAGTTTAGATAAAAAAAGATGGGATTTATTTGAATTATCTAAAGACTCGAAGATAGGAAAACCTTTTTATGGAGACAAAGGAGAAGTTTATATTCCAGTTAATGACTCTATTTTTGAACATAGAGGAGGTACTGGATTAAAAGATTATACTTGGATTAGCAAAAAGTTAACTATGGGTGAAGACTCTATAATGAAAGTTTATAATAAAATAAAACTTAATGGATTATCTCAAGATATAAAGCTAGGTGGCGACTATTTAGAAAGTAGTGATAGAATAATTGTTTTAACTAGTAATGGAGATGTATCTTCTTCTAACATCACATTAGCATCAAGTCATACTGAGAATATTGATTATAGGTTAAAAGGTAGTAATAAAAGAGGAAGATGGGTTCAAGTTAAACTAGAAAATATGACAGAGTCTTTAGATTCTGTTGGATTTATATTTAGAAGAAAGTCCACTAAGTAATGGATAAAAATATCAAATTATCCAGCAAAGTAACATCATTTGAAGAGGTTCAAAAGTCACTTCAGACTTTGGAGAATAAATTAAACGAGATTATTAGTTCTGTAAATAGAGATATACATACTGAATTTAAAGAAACTGAAGGTAAACCTGGTGATATAAGAGTTTTTCCAAATGCTAATCAAACGTATAGCCTAGAAGCATGCACCGATGAAGGATGGAAGAAGATGTTTGCGTCTAATTATACTACAGAAGATGGTACATCTGAAGTTTATTTAGATGACAAGCCGAAAAATACTACGCCTAAGAAGATAACACATGCGCTTGATGCTAGATACATTCCTGCAGCCCCTGATTATGATAGTGGTTGGTTTGAAGTTGAATTAGGAAAACAATATGTCACAGGAGCTACAACTGGAGTAGCTCCAGACGCCTCTTTCGTATACGACGCTGCAGAAGTAGTAGGAATACCTGCGCTAGGTTTTACATTGACATCCCCTCCAAGACATTATCAAATACTTTTAACACCTCCAGGAGCATCAACTTTTGATGATATCGACACACATAAGTTTTTATCTTTGCAAAACGAAGGTAAATTTTATATATCTAGTGGTGGTTCCCAATATTCAGTTGGATATAGCCTTTATATGACAAGTAAAACTAGTGTTGTTCTTGCGGGGCCAGGTAATCATCATTTTTTATGGGGAGGAAGTAGTGATACTGGCGGTGTAAATGATTTAAATACAAATGAAACATATTGGTATCAAGCATTTACTGCATCTGGAACCAGTGCAGGCACAGGTACAGTTAGATTATTATTATGGAAATAAAATGTTGTATATATACGTTAAATATGTGTATATTATAGGTATGTATAAGGGGGTTATATAATGAGTTTTGGACAATTTGCTATGCAAATACTACCATCTGTCATAAGTGCGATTGGTTCAAGCAGTGGTGGCAGTGGCCCAGAAACACTTAGCGTTAATAAATTAAGAGCATATCAAGAGCCTACTCAAAATTTAGTTAATGAGCAATTAGGAATCAGTAGAGGTCTTATGGACCCTAACTCTGCTATGAATCTAAATATGAGAAGGTTAATGTCTCAAAGAGCAATGGAATCAGGACAACAAGCTGGTAGTCAAGCTATGAAAATAGCTGCTATGAGAGGCGTTTCTCCTGGTCAGGCATTAATGAACCAAAGAATTGCACAGAACAGTGCATTAGGAGGAGTTAATACAGCATGGTTGAATCAATTACAAGGTAGATTTGGCCAAGGTTTAGGTTTGATGGGTAATATGACTCAAATGCAACAAGGATTAAATGAAAATCTTATGAACGCTTATGCACAAAACATTTCTGCTCAAAATCAAGGTGGTGGTGGTGGATTAGGTGGTTTAATAGGCAGCGTTATGGAAGGATTTATTCAGTAATGGCTTTTCAAATACCATCTAACTATGCATCTGGCTATGGAGAGGCTCTAAGAAGAAGAGAAGATGCTGCCAGAAGACTTGGACAAGGCTTAAGGGGTGCTATTAAAACTCCAGAAGAAGTATTTTCTTTAGATGTTTCTGATAGTGTAAAAGGAGCATTGAGTCCTCTTGATAGAGCATATACTCAGGATGTAGCTACTTGGGGAGATATAGACTTTGGTGGCCTAGAATCTGCTGGAAAAGCTTGGCTTGATTTTAAAACTGAAATGGAGTCAGGCGGAGGAAGAGGATATAGATGGGCTAAAAGAAAAGGTCTAATGGACCCTATTGCATTTAAACAAGCATACGATGAGAGAATGAATGTAATGCTTCCTACTATAGTTCAAAAACTTAAAGATTACCAAGTGCTAAATAGAGTTTCTGATAAAAACATGAGAAAGTGGATTTCTGGAAATCCTAGTTTACAAAGAATGTTAATTAGAACTAACGACCCTGATATGTTGGCCCTTGCAACACCTAAGAAATTTGAAGGTATTGTTCCTGGATTATGGGGAGCTAAAGAAGATATAGCAACTGCAGGTATGCCATTAATTGGTGCTGGAATCTTTAGAGGAGGACAGGCTTTAGCAACAGCTAAAAAGGGCGAAGGTTTTGCTGATGCACGAAAAGGTTTTATGAAAGGAGTTAAACCTTTTTCAGCTATAAGAGAAGGTGTAAAGAAAAAAGGTGGTTTATTTGGCAAGAAAGCTATATCTGATATTAAAAAATCTGTTAGACCTGGAGTGGGAAAAGGTCTTCAGAAATCGAATGTAAAAAAAGCAGAAGCAGTTTTAAAAGAAGCTCAAACTAAATATAATAAAGCTAAAAAAGCTTACAAAGGCAAAATTTTTGCTAGAACAAAAGATGGAAAAGCTTTAAATAAGAGTATAACTGCAGCTAAGGATAAGATAACTGGCCTTAAAAGTGGGAAACAAGGAGCTAAAGTTATTGGTAGATTCCTAAAACAACAAGGTGTAAAAGGAGTTTATAATCAAGCTGTTAAACATTTAGGTAAATGGGGAGCCGTTAAACTTATGGGTAAATTAGCAGCTAGTGGAGCCATGAAAGCTGGTGGAGTGATGACAGGCGGGTTATCAGCACTTGCAAGTACTGCTTTTGACGCTTGGGCTATAAAGAACTTATTAGAGGTTATAGTTAAAACAGCAGCAGAAGAGTCTGGAGGTTTAGGTAGACCAGGAGAAATGTTAATGGGTCCTAGAGCTACAGGTAAAATGCCAGGTCAGTAATGTGGCAGTCCAATTACAACAGCCAATAGAGCAAGAACAACAGTTCCAACCTCAATTAACAGAACAGCAAACTCGTTCATATGTTAATGCGTATCGAAACGATAGAACTAGATACGAACCTCAATTAGAATCAATAAGGGCTCATGCTCAATATTACAATGTTCCTTTTTACGAAGGAGACTTCTCTATAATAGAAGCTGTTAAACAAGCTGGTGCAGGTTTTGTTGAAGGTTTTACCACTCTTAAGATAGCAGACCATCCCGATAATGAATATGAAGCAATATTTAGAAATATAGGCCATTTAGCTGGTTTTGCTCCTGGTATTATAGCTGGACCTGCTAAAGCTTTAAGACTTACAGGATTGGCTAAGGCAGCTTCTGCTTTAGGTGATAAATCTATTCCTATGCTTGGTGCTAAGTATGCTACTAAGTATGCAAAGAATCTAACTAAAACGGTATTAAAATCAAGCGCTGGTAGTAGGTTTGGTGCAATGGATACTGCTAGCAAGTTTTTACTTGGAAACAAAGCAAAACATATTATGGAAGGAGCTTTTCATCTAGGTTCTGCTAGCGCTATATCATCTGTATGGGAAGGTGTTGACGGAATGGTAGAAAGTTTCTTTGGTGGCGCTATTGCTGGTGGTGTATTCAGGGGTATTGGTAATATGATAAATATAAAAGGAGACCCTACTTCTGAAAAGTTTGTTAGGGGTCTTGCTGGTTCTTTGTTTATGGGATTACCTGCTACTCAAAGAGGAGCTACTACTCCAGAGCAAATATATGAATACTTAATGGGAGCTTACTTTGGTGGAAAAGAAATGCCTTGGTTTAAGGCTAAGGCTGGTAAGAATATCAAGAAAATACAAGAACTTTCTAAAGATAGTCCTAAAATGGAGGTTGAAAAGAATCCTGAATTAATCCCAGGTTTCTCAGAACAGCCTGAAGTTGTTAGAAAAGAGACTATAAAACAAGCTGAGGGAATATGGGGTAACTCGGATACTAGAACTGGTATGCATCATCAATTAATGTATGAGCTTGGTATATTGGAACAGATTCCTGAAAAAGAATTTGCAGAGAAAGGACCTGAAGCTGGCTATCCTGAACTTATGAAAGTTTTAAAAAGCGGAGTAACTCCTTCTGGTAAGAAGCTTATAGGTATGATGGGTGTTAGTGGAGGAGCAGAAGGTGCAGACACTTATTTTGGATATATATTAGATAAAGCTGGCATTCCTGTTGTTCATTATATAACTCCAGACCTTGCTAAAGATTTTACAAAAAGACATATAGGCGGTGCTAGAAAAGCAGGGCTTCCTAATTATACTAAAATACTTCAAAGTATTCCTAGAGAAATGAGCGAAAGGGAACTCTTAAATAACATACCTGAAGTAGATAGAGCTGCTTTAAATTTAGGTAAAAACGTACCTGTTAAAGCTGCTGATTTAATAGCTAGAAATTCTGAGATAATAAAAAAATCATCTAAAGTATATGCAGTTGGACAGATTTTAGACGCAGATTTCACATCTAAAAATCCAAAAGAACGTGAATGGGCAGCAAGTAACCCCCAATTATATGGAAGGGCTATGCCTGGTGGTACAGGATGGGGTGTTCAAATGGCTATAAATGCTAGAAAACCTATTTATGTATTTGACCAAAGACCTTCTAAGAATAGTTGGTATAAGTTTGATTATAGAGCTAAAGGTGGTGGTAGATTTGTTCCATTAAAAGGGGTTCCTGAATTATCTCAAAGGCCTGGATTAATAGGTACTAGAAAACTATCTAAACAAGGACGACAAGCTATTAGAGAAGTAGTAGCTAAAGCATTTCCTGAATCATTTCCTAAAGTAAAGATAACTAAGGATGCTAGGTTGCCTGGAGCTAAGTCAGAAAAAGACTTTAAAGAAACGCATCCAGAAACTTTAAAACAATTATTCAAACTTACTGACAAAGAAGTTGAATTATCAGTTAAAGCAAAAGATATTAAAGATGTTATAAAAGAAGGTAAAGTAGATAAGGTTAGATTAAAAGAACTTAAAAAAGAATTAAAAGAAGTCAATAAAGAGCTTAGAAAAGTTAAAAAAGATGTTAATATTAGGTTGAAATTAAGGCCTACTGAAAAGATTAATGAAGAAACTCAAAGAGTTGAGTCAGATGTTATAGGCGCTATTGATACTGGTATGCCTTTTACTCAAGTAGGTATGAACTCTCTTAACTTTGCTAAGACATATCTTAAAGATTTTTGGGATACAAAAGGCACTTTATTGTCAACAAAGAATGATATGTTAACTTTGAGAGCCCAACAAATCAATGATTTAATGACTCAATATATAGAACCAGGCTCTAAGAATAATAGAGCTCCTGAATTAGTTAAAGCGATTGAAGAAACATTTAGTATATCTCTTCCTACTGAAGCTAAAGGTAGGCTTAGACAATGGATTAGAATTAATAATCAAGGTAAAAATGTAAGATACCTTAGAATGATAGGCAATAAACTATCTCTAACAAATAGAGGTAATCCTATGTCGTATTCTGGTAAGCGTAAAGAAACAAAGCAACCAGAATCTATCCTCGCTGGCGTATATAAGAATGATTTCAAAGGTAAAGAAAAGAAGAAATCAACTGAAGAGCCCGTAGTTATATTTGATGAAGTGACAGTAGAACATAATAATACTTTAAAAGATGTTCCTATATATAGATTATTAAAACATTTAGAAAACATTAAAAAGCCTAATGGCTTTAATAGATATACTAAGAAAAAAGCAAAAGAAATATATGATAAAAAGCTTGCATATGTTATAAAGACAATGTATAATAAGCATGATATGGTTCCGTATGGTGGCTCTGGAGATAAGGCTAGGATAGTATTTGTAAAACTACATCCTGAGGCAAGAAAAAGTGATGCTCAAGTACAAAAACAATTACGAACTATAATGAGAGCTTTAAAGAAAGTTGATAAAGATTCTAAGAATTTATATAAATTCTCTAAAATGGATTATAAAAAGAGATTTGGTAAAGATTTAGAAACTCAATTTGATAGAGCTTTCTATTCAAATGTATTATATGACTTAAGATTAAATGGCTTTACTGTAGATAAAAACTTTAATAAAAATATAAATACACTTTTTGGTAAAGGATTCGTCCCAAGTGCAGTAGGATATAACAAAAGGGCTCAAATATGGCTAAATTCATTCTTTAAAGGCGATAAAAACTTCTTTAAGGGTAAGGGACTAGGGATGACAAAAAGTGGCAATTTTAGCTATATTTTGACCTCAGACCCTGAAACGCCATATATTCATAATAAAACCAAGAAACAAATATCTGCTGAAGATTATGGTAAATTAAGTGCATTTAGAAAGAAGAGTTACTCTAGGAAATCATCTGTAAAAGCTACCAATATTGAATTACCTGAGCATGTTGATGGAGCTATAATGGTTAGAACAGATGTTATCAAGAAGTTATTAGAAGACGCTGGCTTACCATACGAAGATGCTGCTCAAAGCAAATCTTTTATTATATCTAGAAATCATAATGACAACAAAGGGAATCCTTTGGGTACATTATTAGGTAAGTATATGATGCATGACGCAGGTCCTACTCAAAGTGCTGATATGAAAAAAGCTGGTATTCATTTTAATATAATGACTTCTGCAGCCAAACAAACAGGGACAAGAAAGATGAATACTCCTTATGAATTAAATCCTGAGGATGTTTATTATTCTCCATCTACTTTCGGACAAGAACACATGAAGAATCCTCAAATATGGGTTAAACAGTTGTTTACTAATCTTCATCAATATGGACACAAACATATACCAAAAGAAGTAATTGAAGATATTAATCAATCTGTTATACAAGAGAAAGTTAAAGGAACTGAGGAAGGTAATAAAATATTACAAAAATATATGGATACTTTAGATGACTCTAAGCTAAATCATATCTTTAAAAATCTTGATAAAATTGGAACAAATGAAATTATTAAAGCAGCTAAGACTCCTGGTGCAGAGAGATTTGCTAATAAGTTGTTTGATAAAATGTTAGATGCTAATATAGAAATGATTAAAGAGCAAGTTAGAGAAGGTGAAATGACTGCCGAACAAGCTGATTTAATTGTTGATGATATGGTTGATTTCAAATCTAGTACAGATAGATTACTACAAGCGGCTTCATTAATATCTGAAAATTCACCTAGAGGAAAGACTGGTTTTCCAGCTTATTTCCATAGATATATAAGGGATTATAGAAATCAAGTAATGCACAATTGGGTTTCAAGGCAAGTTACTAGACCTAAAATTGACAATTCTGGTGTTGCTTTTATAAGACCATACGATAAATATTTACAAAAAGATGCTAGATGGAAAGAATTAAATAAACGTGATGATATATTTTACTTAGATAAAGCTTATGAAACTATGAAGATTCATTTAGCTCATAAAATACATAACAAAAATGAAATCACACTTGGTGAATTATGGAAACTCTTTAATACCAAAATGTATTTGATGCCGTAGTTCTTAGAGTTCCTATGGATTCTATGTCTGGTGCTCATAAGCTTAGATTTAAAGGCTTTACAGACAGAGAAGGACATGGTGTGTTAATGCATTCTAGGGCTATGAGAGCTCTTGGTGGTGCTGATTTAGATGGTGATGAAGCTTTCTTTTACTTTGGTGGAAGGTTAGAATCAGGTGAAGGCCAAGGTATGAAAAAGTCTTGGAAAGAGGCTATACATGCTCAAAAAGAAGAGTTTTATACAGGTAAAAAAGGTGAAAGAGATGTTAAGGATAATAAAAAAGCTCTTATAGAAAGACCTGATGGTAAATATTCAGGTAAAACTTATGCTGATTTATTAGCAGAGCAAGGAGAAAATGCTTTAAAAGAAAGCAAAACATTATTCTATTCTCCTATGGCAAGATTACAAGCTTCTGAAGGAGCTGTTCAAGGTAGAGATATGTTGGGAACTGCTGCTAATTCTAGTCAAGTTATAAGGTCTGCTTATAGTTTAATTGCAGATTCTAAATCAAAACAAGATGTATTTGAATTTTCTAAATATAATAGTAAAACTAAACAAGATGAGGAATTTAAAGTTACAGTTACTCCTAAAGATAAGTCTTGGGCACAATATCAAAGAGAGATGATAAGGGCTCAAATAGCATTTGGTTCAGACCCCTTAGATGAAGCTGGATTAAAAGATGCTAGCACTTTCTTTAAATTGTTACACGAAGCTCATTTTGATGTCAATGTTCAAAAAAGAGTTAAGACTAAAGGTAGAAAAAAAGGTGCCTGGAAAGCTCATACGGATGAATTATCTGCATTTGATTTAAAAAGAGGTCTTTATGGTAAGCTTGCTGATATGAATAAAGCAAACTTTGGTAGAGATTATACTAATGATAGAAACTGGACATTTGAAGAGCGAATGAAAATGAATAGAAGTCTTGAAGAAATTGATGCTGACAATATAAATACTATGCTTCCTAAGATGGGAGAAACTCTATCTAGAATAGATTATTCTGACCATATATATAATAGACTTGACCCTGTAGAAGTTAAGAAAATGTACAAACAAATGGAAGAATATGTCAAGGATTTAGAGTGGTTAAAAGAACCTATGCAAAGGAGTTCTTTTAGAGTTAAATATAATGATGAAATTAAAGCTTTATTTAGAAATCATGGAACTGAAGAGAATCCAAGGTATTTATTTGAAGAAACTACATTACAAAATCTTATTAATTATAAACAAAAAGTAGGCAAAGATATATTCCTAGAAGCTATAGAAGGAACAACTTGGGCTAAAAGACTAAATAGGAAAGAGAATCAATGGATGTTATTTAGTGGACCTAGAGGAGCAGAACAAAGAGAAGCTATAGTAAGAGAGATTATAAGAAATGGTGAAGATTTTTTAATAAATGACTTTGTTAATATGACATCTATAATGAATGTAGTAGATGTAGTTAAAAAGAATAACATATCTCCTAAGAAAATATCAGAGATACATGAAAAGTCTGAGTTCTTTAAAAACAATAGCTACATGAATGCTAAAGCAAGAGGTAATTTGAAATTTTTAGAAGTTCCTGATACAGAAGTATCTGAAAAACTAAGAGCAGATGGTGAAATATTAGATAGAATGCTTCAATTTGCAGCTGGAAAGAAACTAAAATTACCTGATAAGAAAAGATTATTAGGCGATAAAGTAACTTCTTTTATGGACCAAGTAGAACTTGATGCTCAGATAAGTAAATATAAAGAAACTTTAAATAAAGGTGAAAAAGAATTGCTTGACCATATGTTACTTGGTAATTTGAATAGAGGTGATTATGAAAAGATGCAAAAGATTTATAATATGATGCCTGAAAACATGAAGGACCCTTTAACTGAAGATTTATATAGAAAGGTTATGAGAGAAGCTGCTAAAACTAATTTATCTAGAGTTGGTTTTAATTCAACAAGTGTTAAGCAGTCAGCAGTATATAATCATTTAAATAAACTATCTAAATTATTTAATAAAACATGGGATAAACCTACAGAAGTAGCTGAAGAAGTTATCAAAGAAGTTAATAAAGAAACTATTACTTTAGCTGATGGTAAAGAAGAGCAAGGATATTTAGGAACTAGCTATCAAACAGACCCATTAGTAGAAAAAGGCTTAAACAATGAAGGGTTTGCTGGAATTAAAAAGGCTGATATAACTAAAAAAGATAAAGCAATAATTACTGAATTAGCTGGTTATCTTAAAGAGCAAAATGAAATGGTAGGCAGAGATTTAAACGGTATATTAAGAGGTATAACAGGAGAGTTATACGAGAGAGGTAAAGATTTAAATACTTTTAATAGACAGGATTTTATTAATATTAATAACTTCTTTAAAGAAATCAAATCTGGAAATATGTTTCAAAGGATATGGGGAGATACTTCTCCTGAAATGAAATCTAGATATTATCATATGTTTCCTGAAGCTGTTACTAGAGAATTAATGAAATATGATATAGATTGGATAAAACAACAAGGTCATTTTGTTACCAAAGATGGTAGTGTTAAAGAAGGTGAATTTAAAAAACCTACTTATTTTATGGATGTTTTAATGAATCAAATTAATGAAACTGGTGGATTAGCTGTGGCTAAATCAGAGAGATTAGTTACTGAAAACGCTCAAAGATTCTTCTTTTTAGAAGAATTACCAAGAAAGAATGATTTCTTCTCATTTGCTGTATTAGATAGAGAAATGAAAATGCTTCAACATTTAGACGCACAAAAAGATATGCCAGATGGAACTAAAGAGCTTTATAAAAGAGCTTATAGACAGATGCATAAAGATATATATAAGAAAATAGATTGGGATAAAACTAAAGACAAAAAGTATACTGTCTCTAATGATGAAGGTAAAAGAATAGAAGTTACAGGCTGGGAAATAGTTAATGGTAGTAATGAAAAAGGATTAACTGGTATTAAAAGAAGATTAAATACTAGTTTTAAAGAACTTTATAAATATATATCAGGTGATAGAAAATGGATGAGGGCTCAAAAATATATACAAGCTGGAACTTATGGTAAAGGTCAGTATAAAGTTAATATAGATAAGTTTATATCTGACGTACATCAAATGTTTAGAGCAGGTGATAAAAAAGGATTAGAGAATCTATTTGAAAAAGTTGGAATTGACGGAATGAGACATATATCTAGAGGGTTAGCTGTGAAATTAACTAAAGGTGAGAATAAAAAGAACTTTAAGAACTTTCTTATCAGGGATACAGGCAAGATTGCTTTTGATAGATATTGGCCTCATATGTTTTTTAGTAGGAAAGCTGCAACAAATGCTATGAAAAACGCTATAGAGCACATAAATAACGACCCCTTTTTAACAGAACAAGAAAAGAAAGATGAAATTCAAAAAATAACTTATAGGCATAAAGCTTTGACTGGAGATTGGGATTTTGCTGATATGCATTTGTGGGATACTGTTAATAAAATGTCTATTGAAGAATCTCTTGATGCTATAGCTGCTCTTAAAAAAGAGAAAAGAGTCAAAAAAGAAAAAGGCCAAAGTATATATGGATTAAATGCTGATTATAAATTAGGCTCAATGAATAAAAGAACAGGACATATACCTGGCTGGTCTACTGATATAACTGTAATGGATGCTTATATTAGAAATATATCTAATACATTTTATAAACATTTACAACAAGTATTAGCTCAAGATACTATAAATACTGCTTATAACAAAATGACAAAGAAATTTGGTCCTGAATTAGCTCATAGATGGAAGAAATTCTTTCAATTATATGCTCAAGGAGCTATGGGGAATCCAGATATTATCCCAGAAAAGATATTTAATGACAAAAATATGAAAATAAGTGGAACACCTTATGGTTGGTGGGCTGACAATAGAGTTTTAGATAGAGTAAACTCTATATCTGATAAATTAGGCATTAAAAAGAAAGACATTCCTAGGGAATTACAAAAGTTTGGATATCAAGATATAAGAAACTGGAGTAATATGGAAGCTAAATTTGAATTAATGTCTCTTTTAGCGCACCCTAAATCTGCTATTACTAATATATTTGGTGGTAGTATACATACAATTGAATCTGCTAGTTTAGGAGCCTTTAAAAAAGGTAGAGATATTAAATTCTTAAAAAGAATAAATCCTAAATGGAATAGCATGAAAGACGTTGAGAAATGGGTTATTGAAAAAGGTGTACTTCCTGAGTTCTTAGTGCATGAATTAGGTTTAGGAGACCACTTTAAAGGTAAAAAGATTACTGAATTTGTTGGTGAAATGTCAGAGATGTTCCAATCTAAAGACAAAATGAATAGAAAAGATATGAGAGAATTAGCTCATAAATACGGTGTCACTGAAAGAGCTGTTCAATTTGCATCAAAATTCATGTCAATACCTGAAAGAACCTTAAGAAGAGATGCTTTTATGGCTCATTATATAAGGGCTTGGGAACGTTTTGGAGGCGCTGTTAAAGACCCTAATCATCCATTCTTAATAGAAATGGCTAAAAAAGGTGTAAAAGCTACACAATTCCTATATAACGCCCCTAATAGGCCTATGTTCGCACGTTCTGCTCTAGGTAAGGTTATGTCTAGGTTTCAACTTTTCGCTTGGAATAGTATACGTTTTCGTAATAATATACTAAAAGAGGCTAAAAGACTAGGATTCGCACCTGGTGAAGCTACTGATAGATTTGCTAGAACAATGCAAATAGATTTATTGGTATTAGCGCTTTCAAATATGTTTATGTATAGTTTATTTGATACTGCTTTACCTCCACCATGGAACTGGATGCAAGATACTGCTGATTGGTTACTTGGTGATGAAAAAGAAAGAGATAAAGCTTTCTTTGGAGAATTGCCATGGGCTATTGCTCCATTAAAAATGGTTACTCCTCCTATAACTAGAGGACTTACAACTGGTATATCTCAATGGATAAGAGATGATTATAGTAAATTTAGTGATTATACTATATGGACTATGTTCCCCTTTGGTAGAATGGTAAGGGATGTTGCTAAGCCTGGTAGTGGTTTAATGCATAATCCTACATTCTTTATGGAGAAAGTAGCTGGAATGCCTTTGCATGATATAGGTAGAAAAATTAAACAAAGAGAAAAAGATGAAGAGAAAGGGACTAGGAAAACTGGCCCTAAACCAGGAGTAAAATTTGGCTATTAATGAAACTAAAATAGATGGAACTAATGTAGCCTTAGCTATAAGAGATAAAATATCTCCAGAGATAGATTTAATGGAGAGTGATAACTTCGTAGACCCACCTGAGCAATTTGAATCCTTATTAGATAAAGTTATAAGAACAGGGGCTTATGGAGGGCTTGGATACGGAGGATTAGTAGCTTCTAAAGCTGGATTTAAACATTTAACTCCTTTTACTAAAATGATAGCAGAACCTTTAAAGAAAGCAAGTACTAGAATAGAAGGTTATTATGATGCCAAAAAATTAAAAGAAGCTGGTAAATTTGGCCCTATAGATTTAGGGAAGAGTGGTGGTAAAATTAATTTACTATACGACCATTGGAAAAAATCTGATTTACCTGCTGTTACAGAATATTTAGAAAAATATGGAAATAAAAGAGACCCTTTCGGAGTTCCTTGGAGAGGTGGTGTTACAGAATCTAATATAAATAGATTACGTACAATGATGAATAAATATGGAACTATGGTAGGATTAGATGGCGGTATAGAGACTGCTGACGAATTAAAATTTGCTACAAGAATAAGAAATGCTCGTAATAGTTATTTTGAAGCTGATAAAATGGGAGATTTAGATTTAAAAAACAAAGCTGAAAGATTAATTAAAAGAAATGAGAATTTACTTAGATATGAAATGCAAAAGACAGAGCTTATAAAGCATTCATTTGGTGAAAAAATTAACCAAGCAAGATGGCGTTCTTCTGGGCTTGGTAAGCTAAAAACTACTACATTAGAGTCTGCTTTAGATGGTAATACTAGAGCTATAAGACAATGGAAAAAAGGTGGTAGATTTTTAAATATATTTGGAGGAATTGACGAAGCAACAAAAGTTACTGCCTCTCAATATACAGGTAAAGACCACGCTACTTTAATTAGGAATGCAAAACATTTTGGTTCTTCTTATATAAAGATTCCTTATGCTGAACAAATGGGAGCTGTTCTTGGCAGAGAAGGACCTGTTAAATATATACGAGTAAATGGTATGAGAGAAGTTGCTGAGCAAGCTTACAGATATTATGAGCAAGGTGCTACTAGAAATGGTATAAATAGATGGTTAGATATTCTAGAAAAAGGTGCTACTAATGATAAAACTAAAGATATGCTTACTCAATTTAGAAATTATCATGATTTTGTTAATGGTAAATTAAAAGTAAATTATTCATTTGTTTCTACTCAACAAACTGTTGCTGGTGTTAATTCTGATATGGTTATATGGAGAGGAAAAGGAACTTCTCCTGGAGGTAGAGCTAAAGTTGCTATAAGAGGAGGTATGGGAACTCCTGGAAAACTTTATCATAAAATATTAGTAAGTGATTTATATGATGTTGCAGGTTCTATGGGAGCTACTAGTCAAAAGAATCTACATATGAATGTTGCTAAGTCAACAAATGCTGGACCTAACGCTTTGAAGTTTGCTGAATATGGAGACACTCGTAAAAGAATTTATAAATCTTTAGTTAATAAAGAAACTAATAAGTTAGCTAAGTTACTTCCAAAAGCTAGTAAAAAAGCTTTATTAAGATTGGCTAGATATTTAGTATTTAGAAGATAATTATTTATTCTTAAATCTATCTTCTAAGATATCAAAAGGGTTAATAGTATAATCATAAGAACAATCTATATGAACTATAACTCTCTCATCTTCATGAAAGAAACCATCAGCATTTAAAAAGCCTCTTGAAGCTTTATAAACTGGTGCTGATGGCCCTATAATCTCTTTACATTTCGGACATTTTATCATATTTCTCTAACATAATATCGTTATGAGACTTGCTATCTTCTTCGTCTATCATGCCCCATAAAAGACATAGATAAACTATAGCATCTGTTATTCGACCCCTAACATCTTCTCTCTGTGATTTATGACCGTTAACAAATGATGATATTCCGTCTATATGTTTTAAGAGATAAACCATAAGAACCTTCTCTTTAGAAGAATCTATATGATTTGCTACTCTTTCAAAGTTTGCAAAAGCATTACTTTGCTTTCTTGCGTACTCCTTTTGTCCCGCTGCTCTCACCGTCTGTATCTCCTTGAAGATTTGGTTTATCAACGTTTTCATTTGTTTTTGAGTCATTCTGTTCTTGCTCCTTTTTCTTAACAAGTTGCTCCACGTAGGCATTGAACTTTTTCAAATCGCCTTTCATTTCTATGTACATACCTAATACTCTGTCTAACTCTCGGCAAACTATTGTTAATTCATTAACTTTTGTGTTAATTTCTATTATAGCGCTTGCCATTTCTTTAGCAGTAGGTTTTCTTCGCACTTTATTTTTCATCAAGTGTCCTTCCCTTCATATTTTTAGAATAGTTTTTACTACCAAATACTTCTTTATAAACACACTTACGACATACAGGTTTCAATATTCTAGGTGAGTAGTCCTTAACGTATTGTTGAGGTTTGAACCTATACATCGCAGTGCGTTTAGATTGTCCGCAAATCTTGCAGATGTCATAACTAATCTCAGCTACCAGCTGAACAATTGGTCTTTTTTCTTTTTGCGTATTTGGCATTTTCTTTTTTTAGTTTCGCTGTATATCTTTCCATAGCAGCTTCTGCTTCTTTATTTGGTTTATTTAAATAAATAGTTGAAAGTTTATAATCATCAGGTCTAACAAGTTTAACTACTTTAACTTTGTTATCTAAATAAAACTTTATGCCCTCTAATAGCTTTACTGCTGTTAGAGTATTCTCTCCTACGACATCTTCAATTATTTTTGAGATGGCTTCATAGTCGTCTCTTGACATAATGCTAACTCCCTCTTTAAGAATTTAACTTCTTCTCTTAATTTGTCTAATTGAATTTGGAGATGTCTTCTTTTATCATATTCTGTCTGCGATATCATCTTTCTTCTCCTTCTTTTTATAAGCGTGATATGAACTTCTTCCTAGCACCCATAATAAAGCATCTTGAAATCCTGCACACCTCTCACACTTTCTATCATCTGTATGAATAATAGTTTGCATAAAGTCAACAGCTTCTTTATAAGCTCCTTGTATTTCTGCCTTTCTTTTCATCAAAACACACCATGAATGTCTTTGATTTGTATTAAGGCTAGTTCACTCACATTATTATCTCCGCCCATCACTATTTTACCTCTACCATCTTCAACTAATTGTTTAACTCTTCTTTTAAGCTTATCTACAGGTATTAATATAACACTTTCTATCTTATTATTAAAAGATAAAATATGTGCCCACCATTCTGCTTTAGTTATAGTTAAACCGCTTAATGTTCCTTGATTCATTAGCTCTATAGCTATATTTCCAGTTTCTTTCCATTTATCTCTTTCAGTCTTAACTTCAACCTTACCTAATGTTAAAGTATTTGCTAAAGAATACTCGAAATCTTCTCCAAATTTTAAATCAATGTCCCAATTAGAGGTATAATCTTTCTTCCATTTCTTTCTTACCCTATCAACCACTTCTTCCACTCACGTTCCCTCCTTTTCTTGTCTTCTATTAGTTTCTGTGTTTTTTCTGGATTGGCTTTAACTGCGTGTCTTCTATATTTCATCTTTTTAAATTCACATTTTTTATAAGCCATAATTAAAACTTTCTTTTAGTTCTTTTATTTTAGCTTCAACAATTTTTCTTAAAGCTCTTTTCTTTAAAACTACTTTAGTTTTTAGTCCATTTCTATACATCTTTTTCTCCTATTATTAGTCCTATGTCTGCGTGCTCAAAGCACTCACTACACATATCATTATCAGGCCAACCTGGATGAACAAAGTTAGCATGACAACAGTTAGTATAATATTCTTTCATGTTAATCTCCTTAAATTCTAGGGACGAATTTGTAATTGGCACTATCATCCGACTGATAAAATCACAAACTATAACCATTTGTTAAAGTTTATCTTGTTTATTCGTCCCTAAAAATCTCTACTTGATAATTTTCTTAATACATACTTATTTAATTCTATATCTTGGTGCGATAACCATCTTAGTAGTTTTCTAAAATGTCTATCTGTTAATGGTCCTTTCCTGGTATTACATCTTCCACATATCATTTGAAGATTATCAGGAGTTGAACCACCACCCAAACTAAGAGGCATAATATGGTCACATGCCATATTACTAACAACCAGCTTCTGACCGCAATAATTGCAGGGGCGTCCATATACCCTATACAATAACTCACGAACTTCCTCCAATGATATGTTAAATTCAACTTCATATTCTTTACTCCGTCTTTTTAATGTCGACCTTAATGTCGATGATTTCTTCATTAATCTATGAAACGTTTTCTTAGCGAATGTTCCATGATGTTTCTTTAGTTTCCTACTAAATTTCTTTTCCCATATAGTTAACCTGTTAGGGGACTTGCGTCCCCTTTTAGGTTTACTTAAGTACTTAGCTCCATTGGTTGTCGAATGCTTTCGCATCTTTTTCATCTCCAATTAAATTGCCATTTCCTATTCTTTTTAACTTTAATTTTTTTAACAAATTATCTATAGTTGAATTTAATCTGTTAATTTCGGTATTATATGTATACCATGTTACATGTTTATTATTAAAGTTTCTTTTATAGTTCTTTCTTTTACCAAAAAGAACTCTTCTTGCTATTTTTCTAAGCATTTGCTTTTACTCCTTTATCTATTTCAGGTACTTTTAATACTCCAAAAGTAAATCTAAATTCAGCTTTATATATTATAAATAATATGCCAAATATTTTATCTTCTTTTGAATGTAACAAGCCAATAGTAAAGAACTGTAATATACTTATTGTTGTTAAATTTTCCAACAAATATATTTTAAGTAGCCATCCCATCATTAACTCCTTCCAATCTAAATGACGGTGTCCATTTAACTGAAGTGTCAAATAGCTCACCATCTGTATTTTTGAATAGTCTAACCTTTCTTAAAGGTGAATCAGGTTGTCCATTTAACCCAATTACTTTTCTTGATGCGTTCTCAATAGCTCCACTACCTTTACCAGCATAGAGGTCAAGAACTTCATTCCTGCTATACTCTCTGCTAACTTGTGATATTTGTATGACTATCATGTCATTATTTACAGCCATATTTGATAATCCATGAGATATATGTTTGATTTTTTCGTATTCTCCTCTGTGTTCCATAGGAGTATCTACTAAATCAATATAATCTACAATTACTAATGATGGTTGTAATTCTCTTACTTTTTCTTCAATCTTAGTTAAAGTTGGAGAAATTGTTTGAATCATAACATGTTCTAGTCTATCTCTGTATTTTTCGTACAATTCATCGTAGTTTTTATTTACTGTTTCTTTATCTTCTCCTGATACAATTTGTAAGTGTCTTCTATGCATATACCATGAAGATAACTCTAGACTCAAGAATAAAGTAGGGATTTGCCAATCTTTTATTATTCTATAATTAACAAAGTCTACTCCAAGAGCTAAATTCTGAGCAAATGTAGTCTTATTTGAACCTGTTGGCCCGAATATAGTAACTAATTCACCTGGATAGATAATTGATTCTTTATCTATGCCTAAAGCTCTACCTAAATCTATTGTTTTACCACTAAAATCAGTTGTTAAACGTTCATGTAATTCTCCTTGCATTTCATCAGCTGATTTGATATCTATTAAGAAATCTTTTCTTTTGAAATACATACATTGAGTTTTACAATGGTCTAACATTATAGTATCTTGGCATCCATATTTATAATTTCTATTATAAACATTTTCTACCATCTCCATAATCTCTTTTTCATTCATGCTTTTATTGTTCCAATGAAGCATACATACTTTAGCATAGTGACTTGGCATACCATTTCTTTTGAAATAGCTTACAATTCTCATGGCAGTCATGTGTCTGCTACCTTGTTTTGCTCCTTTATTAAGCATTGATTGAACACATGGAACTATTTTAGTTGGTTCAGATATATTATTAAACACTTGTATATCAGGAACTTCTTCTACTATCTTATCTTCTAACTCTGAGTTTGCTTCTAAATTGTGATATTTAAAATCAATACGGTTACCTTTTGCTAAGTCTAAGATATAACTAACATCTTCATTCATTACTTCATCTCTATATAAAGGTATTTTATATAAACCAGTCTTTTGATTTAAAGTATGTTGAACTCTATAAATACCTGTTCTCATATAAATACTCGAATCTAAGTAAGATATAATTGTCTTTAATGTTTGTTTAACAATAAAGGGCAAGTCTATACCTGGTTTAAAGTTGAATAATGAAGGTGCTAGGATAAGGTGATATCCAGAGCCAGAAAAATATGCTTGAAACGATTTCTCATATATCTCGGCATCTTCTAGCTCTAGGATAAGACCTCTTAAGACATCTAAAGTTTTTTCATCAGTATTATCTTTTTTATCAATATCTATAGGTATCTTATCTATATATCTAATACCAAAGTAGTTTTTTAAACTTCCGTTTTTATTAACATACTCTATTGCATTTTCATCATATAAATAAACAGACCTATAAAGTGGTTCCCCACTTATATAATTGACTAAATTTTCAGTAGGTATTAATATACCTCTGTTAACTGGTGAGCCTTTAGCTATCTCAACGTATTTCATAGATTAGATAAGCCACTTCCTGACATTTCTGTCTGATTAGCTGGTTCATCTGTAAACTCCTTAAGATAACCTTTGGATTTAATCCATTTAATATCACTATCTAATTTAACTCTGTTTTCTGGTGTATCTTTATAAACTTTAGAATATAATCTAGTATAAGATTTTCCACCTGGTGTTTTAGGTTGTTCTTTATAGAAATATCCAATAAAGTCTAAGCTTGGATTAGTCCCTGGGATAACAGAACTTAAATGATTGTCTGATAAATAAGAAGCAATATTTTCTATTTCATTACCTTGAGAATCTTCCCATTTTCCATCTGCTGTTATACCTGCATCACATCCAATTTGCTCAAAGAAATGATACATTCTTTTAAGAACACTTCCACCTACTATTTTACCACCTTCTTTATCTAACTGACCTTTAATCTGTAACACTCTGTCGTAATCGCTATCTTTTTGTTTAACTTTAGCTTCTATGAATATATCAGCCCAATCAAACATATCTGATTTATCTGTGAAGTCAACTAGACCAAAGGAACAAATTCCTGTATAATCTGTGAAACTTCCACTTGACTCTGGTTTGAAAATCGCCATTATTTCTCTCCTTTATATATTAGATTCCATTTTAATTCAAGTTCCTTACCTTTTAAGTGAGGACTTCTACTTCCTGCTTCTAGAGCATCATTTGATTGAAAAGTAACCATAAGATTACCTTTTTCTTCATCTCTGTAAACATATCCTATAGCGTCACAATCTGCCATCAACATATTCTTTAACTTTCCTGTTAAATCTAAGCTTTCTGGTTCAACTATAGCTTTACTATCTACAACTGCTCTAGCCCATTTCCTATGTCCAATGATAATTACATGAGGAAATATTTCTTTTAATATCTTAACTGTATTCAAGACTTTTTCTCTTACCATACCAAAGCCTTTACCAAATGCTAAATCTTGGACAGCAGATACATTTTCTTCAGCACAAACAGCATTTTCTGCCCATGTTGCTATTTTGTCAATCGTATCAATAGCTACATATTTATATTCATGCCCATCTTGTGCTTCTTTTAGAACTTTTATTAGTTCTTCTCTGTTATTAACTGATTCTACATAACCTTCAATCATATTAGCACCACCTTCTGTATCAAGTATTAGACAATCATCTAATTGACTTAATGCTGTAGTTTTACCTACTTTAGGTGCACCATACAATAATAATGTTTTTGGGTTTTGAGAAACAGCTTTTCTTTTGACTTTTTTTAACGCCATTTCATCTCCTTTTAGGTTAAACAGGCTAGATAAGTAAGACTCGCGATTTATTACGGCAACTACTCACTTATCTTAGCCCGTTATATTACAACATTTAAACTATTTATACAAGGTCTTTTTCTCTATTTGTGTTGTAGGGAAATTGAACGACAAAGCTGCCTCGAAAGGTTGCTCAGTAAGCACCTTACGAACGGTATTTGCTATAAAACTTCCAGACATATTAGAACAATAACTTGTAGCTTTCATGTTGCATGGTTCTGAACTACCTGATTCATCAGAATACCAGGTTTTAACGTAATCGTTAAGTTTAGGATTTTCAAACGAATATTGTTGGTAATGTTCAGCACCCATTCTGCCATCTATAAGTAATCTTGGCTTAAAATGTTTATTTGATAAACAAGACTTAACCGCTTCTAACCTTGATTTCATACTATCAAAGCCTAAGATTATTATATCATTGTTGTCTGCATATAGAAATGTATCAAAATATCCTTTAGCTTGCACAACATCTATGTTATCATTAATAGCTTTAAGTAAATCTCCTAAAGCCTCTGTTTTATACATACTTATGTGATTGCTATTATACTGTGATACTCCTATATTTGCAGTTTCTACTTTATCCATATCATACAGAACGAAGTCTTCTGCTCCCATTCTACATAGTTGGGTAGCTGCGGAACTACCAATAGCTCCGCAACCAAGTATATGAAAAGTATGCTGATTTAAACTGTCAATTAAGCCAGTTGAACGCATATTTATGCTCATTAACCCCATCCTCCATAATATGTATCATTAGCACGTTCATATTGCCATTTAAGACCATTATTATCAAACTCAAAGAACTCTTCAGGCATAGTACTTTGTAATGCTAATAAAGCTTCATTTTTGGTAACATTTATTTCCATTACTTTAAAATGATATTTATTAGTTTTACACTCTTTCCTAAGTTCCTTAATGTTTGATTTGAATTTCTTCCATGGTAACGTGTCTGACATGAAGTCATCAATAAGACTTTCTACTTCACTTTTCATTCTAGAATAGTTATCAATATCTAATTTATTACCACCTTTTAAAAGATTAGTTTGATATCCATTATGCCATTGTCTACCACCTACATAAGTAGTGACATTGCTAGTCTTATCTTCGCATAGTTCTTTGTAAAGAGTTTTCATTTTAGAAGTAATCTTTGGTTTAGCACCTCTAACTATCTCTAATGATGTA